>PDWJ01000353.1_pt1 | contig 69002 bp, 62 predicted proteins | sample 1430881 | NCBI WGS metagenome assembly PDWJ01 (sample SAMN01162460, study PRJNA174530) | Oral metagenome, whole genome shotgun sequencing project. | biome: Marine environment; feature: Marine mammal; material: Swab sample of the gingival sulcus; isolation source: swab sample of gingival sulcus... | reverse complement strand
AACGCGTGCGAACGAAAAGGCAACAAAAAAGGCCCCAAACCTGGTAGATTTGGGGCCTGAAAGAACTTCAACGAACGTTCTTAAACATTTCAATGGTGCCGGAGGTCGGAGTCGAACCGACATGGACAGATGTCCGCTGGATTTTGAGTCCAGTGCGTCTACCAGTTTCACCACTCCGGCGTGAGGATTGTTTATATCCCGGTTATAGTGAATTCGTCAAGCAGAAAGGTTGCCGAATCCTTCCCGGTACAGATGAACAGGTTCTCCATTATTCAGGGGGTTCAAGGAAAATTGATCGTGATTTATAAAAATAGTCAAAGGCAGACCAGACCGCTATGATAATTGATATATAAATTAATCCCCGGCCTATTTCATGTTGAAAAGGAACGGGAAGGACATTCAATGGAAAAATCAGAAAACCAAGACCAAAATACTGGAGGTTACTCTTTATTTTTCCAAGCATTCCTGCCGCCACCACTTTTCCTGTAGTGGCTGCAAGTCCTCGAAAACCGGTAACAATGATTTCACGGCAAATGATTACCAGACTTGCCAGCGCCGGAAGTTTTCCAAGCGGGATCAGCATAATCAGTACTGTTGTTACCAGTGCCTTATCGGCAAGAGGGTCCATTAATTTTCCGAGCACTGTTTCTTTTTCGTATCTCCGGGCCAGGTAACCATCTGCAAAATCGGTCAGAGCCGCCAGTATAAATATCGAAAAGGCCCATAACTGCACAGTATTTGTCTGCTCAACCAGAAAAAATACGATCAGTACCGGTATCAACGCAAACCTGAAACCGGTCAGAATATTTGGTAATGTGAGGAAATGACCCATGACAACGTTTAGCGAATCGTTACTGCCTCATGTACTCTGATTGATGTTCCCCCAAAACCATTAAGAAAACGATCTATTTTTTGGTAGCCTTTGTAATAGTGAAGCACCCGCTTCACATAGGTGACGGTTTCGGGAATCTGCGGTATGTTTTGTATCTGCTTGACGCGTGTCGGCCCTGCATGATATGCGGCAAGGGTCAGGTTGATATTTTCGTTAAAGGTATCAAGAAGATAACGGAGATAACGTGTGCCACCTTCGATGTTTTGCCGGGGATCAAAAGGATTAACGACATGGAGTTCCTGAGCTGTTTCAGGCATCAGCTGCATTAATCCCTGTGCTCCTTTGCTTGATACGGCATAACAATCAAAGCCGGATTCTGTTCTGATAACGGCTTTGATCAGATCCGGGTCAACTCTGTAACGATCACCAAAATGATTGATAGTGGAGTCGTATGCGTTTTGATTACGGTTTTTCTTTCTGTTGTCAGCCGTAATGGACGAAAAGCGTGACAGCCTTTTTTGTTTAAAAAGGGTACATTGGTCAGACATTGGCATATCGGTAAAATAATGTCCACCACCGGCGCTCCTGCAAACAAAAACGGCCCCAGAAGCGGTTGTCTGGAGAAGCAGGATAAGCAATACAAAAACGGATATGGCAAGTGATCCTTTTATCATGCCTTTTTCGTATCCTGTTTATTATGTGGTACGTTTCTTCCAATCGGCGAGGAATTGTTCCATACCTTTGTCCGTAAGCGGATGCTTTGCAAGCTGGGCAATTACCTTGAATGGTATTGTCGCAATATCTGCTCCAATCAGCGCCGAATCAATAACATGCAGCGGGTTACGCACGCTGGCGACAATAATCTCGCTCTGAAAACCATAATTGTCATATATCGTTTTGATATCACTGATCAACTCTATACCCTGGTTTCCGATATCATCAAGTCTGCCAACAAACGGACTGACGAAGGAAGCACCTGCCTTTGCGGCAAGAAGAGCCTGGGCTGTCGAAAAGACGAGGGTTACGTTGGTCCTGATACCTTCGGCATATAACTGCTTGACTGCTTTGAGTCCTTCAACAATCATCGGGACCTTGATAACGATATTATTGCTTATTTTTGCGAGTTCCCGAGCTTCTTTCAGCATACCGTCCGCATCAGGTGACACCACCTCGGCACTGACCGGGCCGTCAACGACCGCACATATTTCCCGCAGGATTTCCTCAAACGGTTTGGTCTCTCTGGCAATAAGTGATGGATTGGTGGTGACACCGTCAACCATCCCCATTTCGACACCCTGTTTGATCTCGTCAATATTGGCGGTATCAATAAAAAACTTCATCCTTCTTCTCCTTTTTTCGAGGTGAATTCAGTACAGCATTCCTCGCTGCAGAAATAAAGTGTTTTTCCATCCTTTTCCAGGACCACGGCCTGCTGCCGGGGGACCAGCTTGTGACAGACAGGATCTTCAACCAGTACATCCGTTACCCGTGCTTCTGGTTCGGTCTGTCTTCCGGTATCACGGTGTGTCTTTTTCTTTCGGGAACCGGAGGTCAGCAGTCGATAACCAATATAGAGCAGAATTGCCAGAATTATGATTCGTAATGGTCCCACCTTGTTCCTTTTTTATAGAACTTCTTGTTATCAGCCAGCGGTCATCAATCATTTTGATTATAGTATACCCGCAGATAATGTCTAGACATATTGAAATGATAGACAGAGACCAAAGAACCATTATGGTTGATCCTGCCACCTCCCGCTACGGATTTCCTGTTCCGGAACATGTTCGTCCTTCATTTTTTTCTGAAGCAGTGCCAGCAGTTCACTCATTGTCTTACCACTTTTCGGGTCATGAAAATCCGGGGCAATTTCTGCAATTGGTGCCAATACGAAAAGACGTTCGGAAAACCGTGGATGTGGCAGGGTAAGACGGGGGCTCTTCTGTCGGAAATTTCCGAAGAAAAGAAGATCGAGATCGATCGTCCGGTCCTGGTAACCAGGCTGGTCGGCATTGCGTATTCTTCCCAGCTGTTTTTCAACAGCCAGAAAGAAATCAAGTGTATGCTCTGCTGACATGGTCGTTTTCAGAAGGCCAACCGCATTGGTAAACCAGTGATTACTGTCCATATTGACTGGAGCCGACAGAAACGGTGATGACAATTGTTTCAACCTGATCTCTTGGTGTTCACCAAGCAACTGCCATGCTTGCTGAAGTATTCGGGCACTGTCTCCAAGATTTGAGCCCATTCCGACAAAAACGTTTATCGCCATCTTCCTGATTCGTTATTTCCTGCTCTTACAGATCCTGAAGTCCAAGGACATCTAACATCGAGTACATGCCATTGGCCTTTCCTTTCAGCCAGGCTGCTGCAATAGTTGCTCCATGGGCAAAATGATCTCTGGTCTGTGCCCGGTGTGACAATTCAAGTCGTTCTCCCGAACCGGCAAAATAGACGGTGTGCTCACCGACGATATCTGCCGCCCGGATGGACTGAATGCCAATCTCATGTTCCTTCCGTTCACCGATAACGCCGGATCGTTGATAAACACCAACATCTGCAAGCGTGCGTCCAAGGCCTTCTGCAGCAAGTTCACCAAGTTTGAGAGCCGTTCCGCTCGGGGCATCTTTCTTCTTGTTGTGATGGGCTTCGATAATTTCAATATCAAAGGAATCGCCAAGAATTGCCGCTGTTTTCCTGACAAGAGTGAACAGGACATTGACACAGACAGACATATTCGGTGCCTGAACACATGGAAAATGAGCTGATAGCGCTTGTAGTTCGGCACGCTCTTCTGCACTGAATCCGGTAGTTCCGATAACCATCGCCCGATTATGACGTGCGGCAATTCGGGCAAATTCAATTGTTGCCTTGTGGAAGGTGAAATCAATAATGACATCTCCCTTGTCGATAACCGCTTCCAGCCCCTCCTCAATCTTGACACCGCAGGTTCCAAACCCCGCCAGTTCACCAACATCGGCTCCCAGCATCGGATTTCCTGCCGCTTCGAAGCCGGCACGATATACAAGCTCAGGGTGGCTGTTCACCATCGCTCCTATTTTTTTCCCCATTCTGCCGGCAGCACCGGCAACGATAACGTTTATCATATCAACCACTCATCAGTAAAGCGGCCACACATGTTGCGCAGCCAAAAAATATCAAATCATCCCGAGCCGGCTCAGTTCCGCTTTCAGTGCCTCTATGGTCGCTTCATCGGCACCGGTCATTGGCAGTCGCGGAAGGGGATCCTGTATCTGACCCATCAGTGCGAGCGCCTTTTTCGGTGCTGCCGGACTTGGTGACATAAACATCAGTTTCATCAAGGGGAAAAGCCGGTAATGTTCTTTCTTTGCTTCCGCAGAATTACCGGCGAGAGCTGCTTCCATGATGCGGGACATTCCTGCCGGATCAACATTTGAAACCACAGAGATGACCCCTTTACCGCCAATAAAAACGGTAGGCATCGATGTAAAATCATCACCGGAGAGGATGATAAAATCTTCAGGGCAGAAGCGAATTACATCACTGATCTGTTCAAGACTCGCACATGCTTCTTTAATTCCGATAATATTCGGAATTTTCGCCAGCCTGGCAACGGTCGGCGGCAGGATGTGGACAATTGTTCTCCCCGGTACATTATAAAGGAAAATCGGAATATCAACTGCATCGGCAACAGCTTTGAAATGCTGATAAAGACCTTCCTGACTTGGCTTATTGTAGTATGGGGCTACAGACAGAACGGCATCTGCGCCACTGTCCTTTGCGCTTTCAGTCAGCTCAATCGCTTCCAGGGTATTATTTGCACCGGTCCCGGCAATGACCGGAACCCGGCCGGCAACGGTTTTCACCGTCAGGTCGATAACCCGCTTGTGTTCCGCAAAATCAAGAGTTGCAGACTCGCCGGTCGTCCCGCACGGGACGATACCATGTATGCCGTTTGCAATCTGGTATTCGATCAGATCAACAAGTCCCTGTTCGTCAATTTTTCCGTCGATAAACGGGGTAATCAGTGCCGTGAGCGCTCCATGAAATCGTTCCATGCCTCTCCTCTTTGTAAAGTAAGAAACGGGTATTGTTTTATCGCAAAATCAGGTTTCGGTTCTTCGGTTTATTTACAATAATGCTTCCTGCTGAAGAGTCCCATCATAAATAAACCGTGCCTCTCCTTGTAAGTATATATTTGAAAACCGTTCTCCATCCTGTTGAAAAGAGACGATAAGCTGTTCGTTTCCCGCGGTTATTGCGGTGGCCGGTGAGGCTGTCAGACCATGACGTGCCGCGGTCAGAACAGAGGCAACAACCCCGGTTCCACAGGCCATTGTCACCTCCTCAACACCGCGTTCATAGGTCGTTACATGCAAATCACCGGTATTGTCGATCCAGACAAAATTCACATTGGTACCGGCCGGGAGAAACTGCTTGTCATGCCGGATCTGTCGTCCCCAGTCTTCAGCTGCAGCCGATGTTGCCTTATAAAAAAGAACGGCATGGGGAACACCGGTATTAATCGAAAAAATCTCGTATCTTTTTGTACCAAGCTGTATCGGCTCAGCCTTTTGATAAGAATGCGGTTCGGTCATTTTGATCCTGACCGCTTCCGGTTCCCCGATAATCTCTGCTTCAATTGTTCCCGCTCCGGTGGCAAATCTCATCTTCCGGTCGACAAGACCATGCCGATATGCATATCGAGCCGCACAGCGAGCTCCATTGCCGCACATTTCGCCGACGGAGCCGTCACTATTGTAAAATTTCCAGCAGAAATCATGGTGCTCGCTGTGCTCGATCAGGATCAACCCGTCTGCGCCTGCTGAGAATCGCCGCCGACAGACGGCCTTGGCAAATTGACGGTGGATTGATTCCGGAATGAATAATGAACGATGATCGATAATGATAAAATCATTACCGGCACCGCTCATTTTTGTTATTGGAAGTGGAAACGGTATATTCATTGTGCATAAACCGTTATGTACCACTGGGAGGACTACCTGATCGTAGCTTCGCGTGATGGCTCTGATTCATTTGCCGGTTGCATCTGATCGAAGGCGGTTACCGAATAATAAACCTTGACATCCTTTGGAACATTCTTGTCAACGAACAGAGTAACCGGTATCATCACTTCTGCCACTAATTGAGCCTTCTTTTCTGTGGCCATACGTCGATATACCCGATAACCGGCAACTTCGGTATCACCTGAGGGGTCCCAGAACACTTTGATATCAGTTCCGCTTTGTACGGCCTTGACACCGGACGGGATTGGTGGTGGTGTCTGATCTATCGGTGATGCGGTGACCACATCACTGACCCCGCCAGCAATCATATGACCTTTGAAATCAAGCAGGCTCTGTACCTTGTAAAAATAGTTCTGGCCGTTAACGACAAGACTGTCAACAAAACGGGTTTGATTGACTGGGTTTCCTGTTACCTCAAATTCCTTGCCACCGGTGCTGCGCATGACCTGGTAGCTGATACTGCCATCAATATCACGGTTGTCGATCAGTTTCGTAACCGGTTGCCAGTTCAGTGTTATTCGTGAATCGGCAGCCTGGGCAGTAAGACCTGTCGGTGGTTGTGCCGGAATATTCCAGACAAAAGAAACAATATTGGAATCCGCACTGTCGGCCCACCAGCTGTTCCTGGATCTGACCTTGAAAAAGTATTTATGCCGTGGTCTCAACAAGGAGGTCTGGTATTCAGCAACTCTTTCTTTACCTTCAACAGAGGTAATACCACCCGGTACTTCGACCGGTTCTCCAAACGGGATGGGACAGTCTGCACAATAGTCGTCCAGGGAGATTACTGCCCGATAAACATCGAATGATGAAATTTCCATCAGCTCATCATTTTTTATCGTTTTGACCGGATAGGACCAGGTGAGCCTGACACCGCTTTCATCAAGCGCGTACCGAAGGTCTTCAATTGCTTTTGGGACAACACTTTCTGGAGGAACCGGGTCGTTTTTGTAGCCACACCCAGCTGTCAGGAGTGAAGTAAAAAGAAAAAACAATCCCGCAATGCGTGCGCCATAACCAATTTTCATTGTCTTATCCCCATTTGTTTTTCAGCAGCAATCAAGGCTTCTTCAACCCGTTTTCTGCTGGTACCGCCCGTTGACATCCGACTGTTCACTGAGCCTTCAACACTCAGAATATCGAATACATCCTCTTTTATAACGGCTGAAAAGGACTGCATTTCGTCGATACTCAGATCGGATAATTCACATTTTTTTTCAAGACAATAGGCAACTGTCTTGCCAACTATACCATGTGCTTTTCGGAATGGTACATCTTTCAGCACCAGATAATCAGCAAGGTCTGTTGCCGTCATGCAACCGGTTTGAGTTGCCTGGTACATCGTATCCGTTTTAAATACGAGATTATCAAGTAATTCCACAATAATGGCAAGAGATGCCGAGACGGTGTCAATCACATCAAAAACCTGCTCTTTATCTTCCTGCAAGTCCCGATTATACGTCAGCGGCAGTCCTTTGACCAGAGTCAGTAATGACATGAGCGAACCGACAACCCTGCCGCTTTTTCCTCTGATCAATTCCGGTATATCAGGATTCTTTTTCTGTGGCATAATCGATGAGCCGGTGCAGAACCTGTCTGCTATTGTTATAAAGTCGAACTCACTGCTGGCCCAGATAACCAGTTCTTCACACAGGCGTGAAAGATGCAGCTGGGTCATGGTGCAGCAGCTGACAAACTCTATTACAAAATCACGATCGGCTGAACTGTCCATGGAATTGGCGGTTACCCCGTCAAAGCCGAGTCTTGTTGCCACCTGCTCCCGGTCTATCGGCAGCCCGGTTCCTGCCATGGCTGCACAACCCAGCGGGCTGAGGTTGATCCGTTTCCGGCAGTCACCAATTCTGTCCCGGTCACGCCCGAACATTTCAAAATAGGCAAGCATATGATGTGAGATCAGGACTGGCTGGGCTCGCTGGAGATGGGTATAGCCGGGCATGATAGCTCCAAGAAAGGTTCTGGCCAGTTTTACGAATGCGGCCCGTACCTCGTCAAGAAGGATGGTCATCCTGTCGCATTCATCTCGCAGATAGAGTTTCAGGTCGAGTGCAATCTGATCGTTTCTGCTTCTGGCAGAATGCAGTTTTGCTCCGGCAGGGCCGATACGATCGACCAATGCTTTTTCGATATTCATATGGACATCTTCAAGTTCACGCTTGAATTCGAAGCGGCCCTCATCTATTTCAATCTCTATCTGGTCCAGCCCCTTGATAATCTGTTCCCGCTCATCTTCTGACAAAAGACCCTGTTTTGCCAACATGGTTGCATGGGCCCTGCTTCCTGCAATATCATAGCGATACAGCCGGGCGTCATAATGAACCGACGCGGTAAAGGCTTCGACCGAAGCAGCTGTCTGTTCCTGAAACCGGCCGCCCCACAGCTTTTCTGAGTGGCTTTTTTTCTCTGACATTATTCGTGCTTGTTTTGAAGTGCCTGGATTTTCAAACGCAGGCCATTAAGCCGGATAAAACCGGTGGCATCTCCCTGGTTATAGACGTCATCTTCTTCAAAGGTGGCAAAACTTTCCTGATACAGGGACTGGTCTGATTTCCGGCCAACCGGTATACAAGTACCCTTGTACAGTTTCAACCGTACGGTTCCATTTACCGTTTTCTGGCTCATATCCATGGTTGATTGCAAGAGCTCCCGTTCCGGAGAGAACCAGAAACCATTGTAAACCAGTTCTGCATAACGGGGGATCAGGGAATCTCTGATTTTCATCACCTCACGGTCAAGGGTGATGGTTTCCAGATCCCGATGTGCAGTTCTGAGAATGGTGCCACCCGGTGTTTCATAAACACCTCGTGATTTCATACCGACAAACCGGTTTTCTACTATGTCGAGACGGCCAATACCGTTGGCACCACCAAGTTTGTTGAGCATTGAAAAAAGATCGAGCGGCTTCATCTTTTGACCGTCAAGAGCGACCGGGTTCCCCGATTCAAAATCAATTTCGATATAGGTCGCTTTGTCCGGCCCCTTCTCAGGCGAGACGGTCAGCTTAAACATGGTTTCATCCGGTTCTGTCCATGGGTCCTCAAGAATTCCTCCTTCAAAACTGATATGGAGCAGATTTTCATCTGAACTATAGGGTTTTTCCTTGGTAACCGGAACCGGAATATGATGCTTTTCAGCAAATTCGATCAGCTTTTTCCGGGAATTCAGGTCCCAGATCCGCCACGGAGCAATGATCTTCAATTTCGGGTCGATTCCGATATACCCAAGTTCGAAACGAACCTGATCATTGCCTTTACCCGTGGCACCATGACTGACCGCATCTGCCCCTTCCTGATGGGCAATGCGAACCTGCTCCCTGGCAATGAGCGGTCTTGCCAGTGATGTTCCAAGCAGGTAGGATCCTTCATAGATCGCGTTGGCGCGAAATGCCGGAAAAATGAAATCTTCGACAAACGCTTCTTTCATATCGGAGACAATCACCTTTTCAGCACCGGTGGCCATTCCCTTTTTTTTCACCGCGTCCCAGTCCTCTTCCTGGCCGATATCAGCCGCATAGGCGATGACGGGACATTGATACTCCTCAGCAAGCCATTTCAGAATAACCGACGTATCAAGTCCGCCTGAATAGGCCAGCACGATTTTTTTCACATCCATTTGAAACCTCGTTGCAGTATATCGCTGTTATTAAGAATAAACCTGAATCATCAATTCGTTAATCAGTCTCTTCAGAACGGGAGGCATAAAAGCAGGACGGCAGTGATTCTGGACCATCTGTCCCTAAGAAACAAGCTCGTATCATTACCTGAAAAGCGGGTGATTTGCAAAAATTTTTGCTCTTTCTTTTGCCTTGAAGAGCTTATATCAGAGATCACCTGATTCCAGGACCTGTTTCAGCCCGTCAATCATCCTGTCTATCTCCTCCCTGGAGACAACGAGCGGTGGAGCAAAGCGAAGGGCCGTATTCCCTGCAAAGTTGATCAGAAAACCCTTTTCAAACATGAGTCTGACAATGTCTGCTCCTTTTTGCGCGCCGGCTTCAGTCGTGACCAGTCCACGCAGGAGTCCCATCCCTCTGACCCCGGCAAACAGATGGGGAAAACGGTTTGCCAATTCGGTCAGTCGGCTGTCCAGATACGCTCCTTTTGCCAGAACCTCCTCAAGAAAACCATCGGCCAGCATCGTTTTGATCACTGCTACCGAGGCGGCAGCGGCAACCGGATTCCCTCCGAATGTGGAGGCATGGGTTCCGGGGACAAAGTATTCAGCCAGTTTGTTCGTTGTCAACATCGCTCCAATCGGCAGCCCGTTTCCCAGTCCCTTTGCCAGTGTCATGATGTCCGGTGTGACCTTGAGCTGCTGATACGCGAAAAGCGTGCCGGTTCTCCCTATACCGGTCTGTACTTCATCAAAAATAAGCCGCAGATCATAACGGTCGCACAGCGTTCTGACCGCTTTCAGGTATGAACCGGGAAGAGGACGGACACCGCCTTCACCCTGCAGCGGTTCACATATGATGGCACAGGTTCGCTCTGTTATTTTCGACTCAAGTGCTTCAATATCACCAAATTCTGCATGGACAAATCCTTCAGGCAGTGGCTCGAATCCTTGATGAAATTTCGGTTGGCCGGTTGCTGCAACAGTTGCCAGTGTACGGCCATGAAACGATCCGGTAAAACTGATAATTTCGTATTTTCCCGGTCCTGATGCGATACGGGCAAGTTTTATCGCCGCTTCATTGGCCTCGGCCCCGCTGTTGGCCATGAAAATTCGATCAGCAAAAGAATTTTCCGTCAATAATTCTGCGAGCCTCGTTTGCGGTTCCGTGTAATACAGGTTGGATACGTGAACCAGTTTTTCGGCCTGCTCCCTGATAGCCTCAGTAACAGCAGGGTGGCAATGACCAAGGCTGCAAACGGCAATACCTGACAGAAAATCGAGAAAGTCCCTGCCATCTGCATCGGTCAATGTACATCCGGTTCCAGAAATGATCGCCGTAGGGTAGCGGGTATAGGTTCCGATAAAAACGTTATCACTCCGTTTTTTTATATAATCATTCGAGATAACCATCAGACAATCTCCGTGCCGACACCCTCTCGGGTGAACATTTCCAGCAGGATCGCATGATCGAGCCTGCCGTCAAGAATATGCGTCTTATTTACTCCCTGTTGTAAGGCACTCCTGCAGCAATTTACTTTTGGTATCATACCGCCACCAATAGTACCGTTATGTATCAGACCATCAACTTCCTGTCGGGTCAGGGATCTGAGCAATTCCCCATTTTTATCCTTTACGCCTTCGACATCGGTCAGCAGAATCAGCTTTTCCGCCTTAAGCGCGCCGGCAATCGCACCGGCAACCACGTCCGCATTGATATTATAGGCTCTGCCGTCTTCGCCAACACCGACGGGTGCAATGACCGGAATAAAGTCTTCTTTTTTCAGTACGTTAAGGACTTCAGCGTTTATTTTGGTAACTTCTCCAACCCGGCCAAGATCGATGATCTCCGGGGGTGTTTTGACGATACCATCAGGGGAAGAGTCGACACTCACTTTCATTTTACGAGCGCAGACAAGGTCACCGTCCCGGCCGGAAAGCCCGACAGCCTTGCCGCCGCTGTGATTGATAAGACCGACGATTTCTTTGTTTACCCTGCCGACAAGAACCATTTCAACCACATCCATAGTCTCCTCATCGGTAACACGCATCCCGTGAACATAGTTTGGTTCGATTTCAAGACGATCGAGCAGCCGGTTTATCTGCGGTCCTCCTCCATGGACAATGACGACGTTTACTCCGATGTGGTTGAGCAGGATGACATCGAGGGCAAACTGCCGTTTGAGATGCGTATCGACCATTGCATGACCGCCATATTTGACAACCACCGTTTTATGTCTAAACTCCTGTATATACGGAAGTGATTCAATGAGAACCTTTGCCCGTTCAATACTTTCTTTTTTCATAAACAGCTCCTCAGCGGCCGTACTTTTTGGGGAATCTTCCGTTCTGACAGGATGTTACTGTATCGTTCCCTGACGCAGTTTGACGCAGGGGTTTTTATTTTGTTAATCAAAAGATATAAATACGTATTCAGAAATCTGCTCATTCTAATTGCTGGTAAAGACGAAGTAAAGGATTCTTTCTTAATCCGTATGACAACCTTTTCTTTACTTTTATCACCTGATAGACTATAAACAGGCTCGCAATTTGCATCATATTTCCACTCTTTTTTCTGAGGGCTGTCATGTCTAAAGCGATAATCACCTGTATGAAAAGACTGTTTCTGATTGCTGTTATTTCCTTTTCGATAATACCGTTATCCTCTTATGCTGCTGATGATCCGATCTATATTGAGGCTGATCAGATGGCTTCTACCGAAAAAAACAGTACGGTTGTGTTTACCGGTAATGTCGATGCAAAACAGGGTGGGTTAAGAATACGCTCCGATGAAATGACCGTTTACTATTCTGGAGAAAGTAAGGCTATCGGAGTTAATGCGTCTGAGGCCAAACAGCAGATCGAAAAATTAGTTTGTGTTGGCAATGTGGAACTCACCAGCAAAGAATGGTTGGGAACTGCTGAAAAGATGGTTTATTTCGCCACCAAAGAACAGGTTGTTCTCAACGGTAATGCCAAGGCCTGGAAAGGGCAGAATATGGTTTCCGGGGAAAAGATTATTTACTACATAAAGGAGGGCAGATCGGAGGTGGTCGGCGGAACATCTGCCACCGTTGGTGGTGCTGAGAAGAAGAAAAAGGAAAAGAAACGGGTGAAAATGACGATTCTCCAGCAATAGACTGCTTCGTTGAATTGGAGACGCTGACAGCAATTCCATGTCATTACTTGAAACCAAAAACATTGTTAAGATATACGGCAGCCGTACGGTTGTCGGTGGTGTCAACCTGCAGGTTAATACCGGAGTTGTTGTTGGTCTTCTTGGCCCGAATGGTGCCGGTAAAACAACTTCGTTCTACACCATTGCCGGGTTTATCCGGCCAAACAAGGGGAATATTCTGCTCGACGGTGAGGTGATAACCAATCTGCCGATCCATAAACGTGCCTTAAAAGGAATCTCTTATCTTGCTCAGGAACCCTCTGTTTTTAAAAAACTGACGGTCGAGGAGAATATCCGGATTGTCCTGGAACCACTCGGGCTTACCGCCAATGAGATCAACAACCGGATTGACAAGCTGCTTGTCGATCTCAAAATTGAGTATCTCAGAAACAATAAAGGTCATGCCCTTTCAGGTGGCGAACGGAGGCGGGTGGAAATCATGAGATCGCTTGCCACCAGACCGCGTTTTATCCTGCTTGACGAACCGTTTGCCGGTATTGATCCGCTGGCTGTCGGGGAATTGCAGAAAATTATTTATTCACTCAAGGACCGCGGAATCGGTATCCTTATTTCTGACCATAATGTCCGGGAAACGCTGCAAGTCTGCGATTTTGCCTATATCATGAATAACGGCACAATTTTGACAAGTGGTGTCGCCAATGATATTATCGAAAGTGAAGTAGCCCGGAAAATGTATCTGGGTGAAAATTTCACCATGTAACCAATGGCTCTTGAACTGAGACAAAACCTCAAGCTTACGCAAAAGCTGGTCATGACGCCGCAATTGCGTCAAGCCATCAAGTTGCTTCAACTGAATCGTCTTGAGCTTGGGGATGCGTTACAGGCTGAAATCGAACAAAACCCGGCTCTGGAAATAGACCTGTCTCCTCCGGAAAAAGGTCAGGAAGAAAGAGATTTTGGTCTCTCCACAACCGTTGAGCCTGACAGCGGTATTCCCCTTCCCGAGAAAGATACCACGGAACACGTCGCCGCCTCGGATAATATGAGCACAATAAACTGGGAGGAATACGCCAATAATTTTGACTCAAACTTTTCTTTTGCCCGGGAAATACCAGCGGCAGATGCCCCGAGTCAATTTGATTTTATTTCAGAAAAGCCCAATCTTTCTTCTTATCTTCAGTGGCAGCTTGCCCATTGTGATCTTGACGAGGAGGAATGGCATATTGCCCTTTTTATTATTGGTAATCTGAATCGTTACGGTTTTCTCGAAACTTCGATCGAAGAGATCATTACAAAGACTGACTGTACGCTTGATGATGCTGATTATGTCCTTGAAATTATTCAGGAGCTTGACCCTCCCGGTGTTGCTGCCAGGGATGTCAGCGAATCGTTAAGACTGCAGCTCGAAAGACTGGGGAAGGGAGCTTCACTGGCAGCTGAAATTGTGACAAATCACTTGGATTTGCTGGAAACGAGAAATTATAAATCCCTGACCAGGCAGACCGGCAGAAAACGGGCCGAAGTTCTGCGGGCTGTTGATTATATTACCCAAAATCTGACCCCGTTCCCCGGTTTGCCGTATGCTGAAGAAGCAACACATTATATTGTTCCGGATGTCTATGTCAGAAAAATTGATGGAGAATATATCATCAGGCTCAATGACGACGATTTGCCACGCTTGAAACTCTCAAGTTATTACCAGGATTTATTGAAAGACAGTCCCGATGCCGCTCAAAAGGACTCCAGACATTATATTGCTGACAAGCTCAAAAACGCTGAGTGGTTTATCAAATCAATTCACCAGCGTCAGCGAACGATATATCGGGTCATGGAATCGATCCTCCGCTTTCAATATGACTTTTTCGAAAAAGGGCCGGCATATCTCAAGCCATTGATTCTTCGAGATGTTGCTGAGGATATTGGTATGCATGAGTCAACCATCAGCAGGGTGACTTCAAATAAATACACACACACACCGCAGGGGATTTTCGAGTTGAAATACTTCTTTTCGACCGCAATTCCGCGAGAAGGTGGAGAAGCGTTGGCCTCTGAGTCGATCAAGATCCGTATTCGTCAGATGGTTCAGGAAGAGGACAAGGCCAGGCCGTTGAGCGATGGCGCGATTGCTGAAAAACTGGCGGCCAGTAATATCAAGATAGCCAGACGAACGGTGGCCAAATACCGGGAACAGATGAAGATTCCACCAGTCAAGCATCGGAGAAGTCCCCGCTAAACGAGATGAGCCTTCTTGAGCGTATCTATTTTTTCCACGAGGAACTGAGCAAAAACCGCTATCCCAATGCCCGTAGTCTGATGCGGGAGTTTGAAATATCATTGGCAACCGCACGCCGAGATATCGCCTATCTTCGTGACCGGTTGTTGGCCCCGCTTGAATATAACAACCGGAAAAACGGATTTTACTATTCTGACGACCAGTTTCGCCTGCCGTTTGACAACAGTCCACGCATTATCTTTCTGCTCGCCATGCTGAACCGGCTGGCAAAGGAGGCCGGACTCAGCAGTATGACAGAAATACAACAGCTCGAAAGGAAACTTGCCTGCATGATCGCGGGTGAATGGAACCATATTGCCGACAAAATTCAATGCGAGTGGATTGAGGTTGAACATCCGGCACCAGCTGTTTTCGATGTCTTCATTGAGGCGATCATTAAAAAATATCAGGTTAAGATCCTCTACAACTCGCTGAGAAAAAGACAGACCCGCAGGACCGTTGAACCTTTCAGACTGATTAATTATCAGGGACGCTGGTATCTGTATGCCTGGTGTCTGGTACGTCATGAAACGCGTATGTTCCATCTGGCACGTATTCTTGAGGCAACTCTTGGTGAGCGTTCAACGATGACGGAAGAGATGTTCCCGGCAGACCTGGATAAATCGTTTGGTATTTTTAAAGGCCCCCCCTCCTGTCATGCCGAAATCCATTTTCGTGACGAGGCGGCAGAACTGGTCAAAAACCAGTTCTGGCATCAGGACCAACAGATACGGAAGACAGAACAGGGGATCATTTTACAGCTGCCGGTCCGGGACCATCGTGAAATTATGATGAAGATTTTACAATATGGCGCTCAGGCAAGGGTCATAAATCCACCTGAGCTGGTAGCAAAAATCAGAGCGGAAGTAAAAGCACTGGCCAACCAGTACCGAACGTAAACGTCAGGTTCGTATTGTGCCCGATAAATCCTGCTGACAGGATCAGACTGAGGAATCCTGGGGATACCATGAAGGTGTTTTCCTCTATCCTGCGACCTGCTGTATGAGGCCAATCGTGTGGCTTATATTATGGATCTGGATAATTTAAGCGGGGAAAAGAATGATTGACGAAACAGGAGATTTGGTATATCTAAACATCTTGATTTTTCCTAAGTGGCTTGAGGAAATGCGCATCATTTAACATTTAAAAACAGGGAAATACTATGGATAAAGGCATTGCATTACGTTTTGAAGGAGGACCTATTTTCAGAAATGTCCGGCCATTGTCGGCATTGCTTGAAGAGTTTCAACAAAAAAATATCGAATTTGTTCACGTTGACCCGACAAAATTAAAGTATGCCTCATGGAATCTTGTTCTGGTTTTTAAAGATAAAGAGACTCGGGATCAGTATAGCGCGGGAAAACTTGAGTATAAAGCAGCCTGGCTCCCCGGTATGAGAAAAGAAACGCATCGGATCAATCCGCTCAAGGCGGCCAAACGTGCTGCCCGCAGGAGTTGAACTCAGGCTTTTCATGTCTCCGAAAAGATGATAGGTGTATGATTTCTTTTGTCAGCACCCGGCGAACAAGGGCGAGAAGTTGTTGTTTATCAGAATCAGGCGTGCAGGGTAACCCGGAATGCGTCAAGAACAAGAAGATGGTAACCTCCGTTTGTCACGGGTCAATCCGAATGCAGCTGAGTAGTTGCAGGATGCCTTTGCCTGTATCGAAAAATGGCTTGCTCTCCTCTCCCTTTCTATGAGAATAAAGGTTACAGTACCGGTTTTGGATCGTTCTGTTTTTGTGCGATCACCAGGAACGCTTGTCTTGGAAAAGTGAGACTCTTTGATGGTCAGATTGTCCCTGTTTCTTATCTTTTGTATGTTTGATTACCTACTAAGACAGGAAAAGATACCGGGCTTGAAGCAAGGAGTAAGGTACGTGTGATTCCGATGCCTTGGAGTCCCTTTGCTGTATCTGTAAAATATGAGACAAAACAGACCCTTGTAGTGTTTACTTGCTTGCTGCTCGCCGATTGTTTCATGGTGGGTTGGGTTGTTTTTCTCATCTCAGGGATAGATACGCTTTTTTGAAAACGAAGCGTATGACGAAGTTCTCTGGAAACTGTTGCGTCTGTCAGACTTACGATTGCCATAGCAAAAAATTGATTCCAGTGATCATACGAATGGAATTTCTAGCCGCTGTGATATCCTTTTGTCAATTGTTCAAAATTATGTCTCGGGAAAAGGGACAGCCAATAGGGTGAAGTTTGTGTTATCGTTTGTCATTGCGTGGTTGTGGTAATAAATCACTGGGGACGTCAACGAGGCAGTTCTCAAAAATACCGTTTGAAAGAGAATAAATACAGAGCAGGGAAACAGCTGCCTGGTCTTTCGGTACCTTGTTCGTTAATGTATGAGATAGCACCGATTAAAAGAACCAAAAGGGAGAAGCAATGAAAGTTGGATTTCTTTGTACCGTTCGGTATGCCTTTTGTTTTTTTGCCCTCTGCTTGTTGTTGTTTTTTCCGAGCTCAAAATCCTTCGCTTTCTCAGAGGAAGAGATAAAGAAGATTTTTGATGCGACAGTGAGTGATTTTGAGGGAACGGGTGGTAGAAGACTTGTCCACAAGGTGGTGGACAAACTGGTGTACACAGAAAATGACATCAAGGTTATGGGATCCGGGAGCCATGTCAGAGGAAATTATATTGCCGGTAAATCTGATCACGATTTTACCTTGCTGCTTACCGACTCTTTTGATGAAGATGAGGCTCTCAGGAAATGGAAGAAAGCCAGGATTTTTATGGTTGATACTATTGAAAAAGATACCCGGTCAACCCTTGAGAACAATCTGAGAAGGAAATTACGCAACTCCGGTTTAAATCAAATTGAGATAGATAGCGTCATCAGGGAGTTGAGTTCAAATCTTGATGATCAGGCAAAAAGAATGTCAAAAATGATTGTCTCCAAGACGACTCTTTATCCACCGAAACAGCTTGTAGAAAATATATCGGATCTTGGTGGAGCAAGGAGATTTTTTGCAAAACACAAGGTCGCTCCCAATCTTGCAATTAAGGAAGGCGCGGTTCTTGCTGAAGAGGAGTTAAAAAAGGCCAGTGAAGGTATTTACGGGGAAGGTGCAGAGAGCTTTAAACAGCATTATGAGACCAAGGCCGGCCAGGTTCATTACAAAGAAACTGTTACAATTAATGGTAAAACAAGAACCAGGGTAAGGCGAGGTGCGGCGGATATTGAGCATATGAGGGGAGGGTATGCAAAAAACACCGTTAAGGGAAATGCGTCCAATGCCAGACAATGGACACATCTTTCAGAAGAATTTCTTGGGGAAGGGAAGGCTCGTGATGCGCTGAAAGAAATGGAACGAGCCCATAATAATATAAAGAAAGCCAGAGATCTTGCCGGGATACCACATCCTGGAGATACCCATTTGTCTCGCTATGTTGCTGAATTTAAGGAATTAAAGGAGAAATTCAAAAAGAATCCAGAAGGGCTGGAAAAAGCGTGCAAGGAACTGTTTGAAAACAAAAATTATAAAAAGGCTTTATCTAACGCGTTGAAACAGAGCAAAATAGAGGCTGATCTGCTGCTGCAGATGTCCACGTGCGAGAAGGCCGTGGAAATGAAGGTGATACGTGGCATTCTCAGTAAAAAAAAGGCATCTTCCAAGAAGTTCTGGATGAAATTGAAAGAGATCAGCAAAAAAATCCCGCTGGAAAAGTTTATCAGTGCCGCTTTTATTGCGTGGGATACCGTGGAATCAAGTGAACGGGTGGCAGAAGGAGATCTTGGAGGTGCATATCGTAAAGCCTTTGAGGCTGCTTTGATGAATTATTCTTTACCGACAGGGTTTGCTGCGTTGGCAACAAACCTCATTCTTGATGCAGCCAGAGATGTTGGTTATTCACTGACAACCTCACCTCAGGATTGCCAGGACCTGCTGGCTGGTATTATAGAAGTTAAAGGTTGGGAGAATGCTGAAAGCTTTGGTTCGGGAAGTGAGGTAACAATTCAAAAACTGGCAGATCATATTGTCTATGCCAATGATATCAAAAATGTTGTAGAGACCGCTATTTTTAACGCTGCCGCAGGAGGGGGCGGTAAAAGTCAGGTTGACAAGGGAAAAATCAAATCTTTGAAGGCACGTTGTGAGGGCCCTCTCATCAAGGCCTGGATCAACGCCAGGATGAAAAAATATGAAGATTTTATGACCACCATTTCTTCCATTGAAGAACTGCAAAAAGAGCTTGGTGTTATGGTGGACATTGATACCAGTCCCACACAATTGCTCAAACGAAAAGATGGAACGAAATCAGTAAGAGTAAAGCTTAAACCAAGGCTGACAGGGCCGGTCACTGAAATACAAAGGTTGCTTGACCGGGCTTACCAGCAGGCTAAGGACCTGGGTGGAAAGAAGAAGGTGAGTATTTTACTGAACCCCTATTATACCTTCTTCTGGGATGGCATAGAAACGTCAGAGAGCAGTATAGCTGGTCGAGCCATGGGCTGGCCGGAAGAGCTTAAACCTGTAACCGTTATGGCAGAAGAAGCTGGTACCATTCCTTTCACATTCAAGGTCGCACTTCATCTACAGCTCTATAACACGTTGTTTGAAAAGGGCTTGAGGACAGAAGGTTATTCTTTCTCTCAGTTGTTGGGACAGCAATTTATGGATGTTGTTTCGTTCCCTTTCCAGGTCCTTTATACAGGAGCGTTTGCTTTTGATAAAACGGATAATGATAATGTTGTCAGCCGGGGAGCAGACCTGAGAAAACAGATGCAGGGCATCGTGAACAAGGGGGTTGTTGTCACAGATACCAGGTATGGTCTTTCTGATCCTCTTGCTCATTTCAATAACTCCTCCAAAAAACAGTATATCTTAACGGTAAACGGTAAAATTGAAATTGAAGACTCTGATCTGGATGACAATTTGCTGGTTACCGTTAATGCACCAGGGTTGGTCCTGGCTGGAGATACAGTGGTTCTTGAGGCACATATAGTGTCTGCTGACAAGGTTGATAAAAATATACTCGAATACAGCTGGTCGGGAGCGAGAAATGGTGGTAAAGGCAGGGCTTTTTTTAAACGGGAGCAGCCTGGGATTTATCGCGTATGGGTGAGGGTTACAGCTGAAAACGGTGAGTATGAAAGCACTCCAGTTACCATCGAAGTGCTTGATCCTGCTGCTGCCGAGTTTTCCGTAAAAATCAAGGGCCCTTTTCAGGTGGAGGAGGGTAATAGCCTGCATCTAAAAGCTCGTGCTGCAGGATTGAATTCTGCGGGAAAAACAAGAGTGAGTGCCGGGAATTATTATTTCAGATGGACCGTCAACGGTGTCTTCCTGGATGATGGACCCTCCTTGATTCTGCAGACATCGGAACCCGGTGAATACGTTATTGCCGCCGCTATGGTTTCTTCTCACACGTCTTACGAAAAGCAGCTTGCAGAAGCCAGACATCATCTGATTGTAAAAAGATCTGCTCCTCCTGAAGAACATGAACCGGAGGAAAAGAAGCCTTCAGGGTCAAGAAAGGAGAAAAAGAGAACACAGAGAGAACCGGTAACAACAAAGGGAAAAAACGTACAAGATCAAAAGAAAGCCTCCTCGAAAGAGATAGAGCGAAAGAAAAAGTTAGCTCAGGGACAAGAAAAAGGTGGTCTTGCCGTCACCAGAGAACGTGGTGAAAAAGAAGTAGATACCAAGCCATCTGGAAGAAGTGGTGGTACAAAAAATGGTGGTACACTTACGTATGGTCAGACCCTTAATCTTGATTTTGGTGCAGAATATAGGGATGTTCTGGTAAAAGCGGGTACAACTGATAAGAAATTTTCAGACTTGGTGGAAAAAGCCAGCAGGGACTATAAAAACGAGCTATATACCCGAAAAGCTCCACGTACCCTTCCTGTGGACGTTGGTGCCATAAAAAGAGAAGACGAGGAGATAAATCTTGACAGAGAACTTCATGTGTCAGGTGAAAACCGTTCTGGTGACGTTGCAGAACCGGACTCACCATATGAAATAGAAGACAGAAGCCCTATAAAGCATGAAACAAGGACAGATCCAGACATATCCGGATCTGATAGCAAACGCTCAACAGATGATGGTACAGACAGACGTAAACCTGCCAGAACCGACAAAGCGTTTGATTACAACAAAACAAAGTTTCGTTTTGTTTTCCATTCCTCTCCAACCATTGAATGTGATCCTCCGGAGAGCAGTGATGGCAGAACCAGCATGGTGATCAGCAGGATGGGTGAAATACGTGTGTGGGCAGAGGTGCATAATCTCAGCAATCCGGATGAGCCCTGGAAAGAGACTGTCCAATATATTTATAATGTTAAACCGCCAGCATTTTCCATAGCCTGTACACCGCACAAGCCCACTGTAGGCAATGAAGTACGGGTAAAAGTCAGTGCCAGTCCACCTCTTGATGAAAACCTGGTGAACTATATGTGGTTCTCGCCTGCGTCCCGGATGAGTTACAGTGCTAATGATTCTGAAATTGGTTTTATTCTCGATTCTGTGAAACCCATGGAGGCTCAGGTTGAGGCACGGGTACCTTTCTATGGCACCACTTTAGGCACAGCTTCCTGCTCGGTAAATGCGGCGGCCTACCAGGTTGTTGTTTCTGAGCCCAAAAGGTTGGGACCTCCGCCCCGGACATGGAGTGAACAGGCAAAAGGACTGGTTGAGGTGCCCCGAGGTATTGCCACCTTCCAAAATGTTGAGGTCGAAGCCATTATCTCCCCTTCTCCTCCAGACGGTACTACATACAAATGGAAGAGTGTTCCTTCGTCCTGCTCTCTTTCAGCACCTTTCAGCAAAGCTACGCGCGTCAATGCCCGTACTCCGGGTACCTGTACCGTAATGGCGGCTGCTTTTTCTAAAGATGGTGTGTTGTTGGGGACTGGGTCGGGCAGTTTCCAGGTAACGACGACCGAAGAGGAGATTGCTGAGGGGAGGAAAAAGGCTAAAAACTATAAACAGGCGAAAAAATATCTGGAAGCAGCAAAAAAACTGAACCGGGAAGAAAAACTATTTGAGGCGATTGATCAGGTAAAGAAAGCGCTGCAATTAGTCCCCGATTTCATGGAAGCAAAGCAGCTGCTTGCTCAATATCAGAAGAAGGAAGAAAAATATAACCGGCTTCTTTTGCAGGCTGAGTCAGCAGAACAGCGAAAAGATCTTGATACAGCAGTGGAGTTGTACACCAAAGCTCTGTCAGTGAAAAAAGATAGAAAGATCGAAAAACATGTCGAGAAGCTTCAAAAGAAAATAGAGACGGAGAAGGCTGCTAAAAAAAGAGAAGAGCATTTTAAAGAACTTATTCAAAAGGGATATGAAGATGAAAAAAATGGCAGGTATGAAAACGCCATTGTTCACTTTCAAGATGCCTTGAAAATCCGTACTGACGGCAAAGTACGTGCGCATATTGAAGAGCTTCAGGAAAAAATCAGGGTTCAAGAAAAAGCAGCACAGGTGAAAAGGGAATTTGATAACCATATCAAACAAGGCTACGCAGAGGAAGAAAGGGGGAACTATCGGCGAGCTATCAGTCACTATAAGGATGCACTGGAAATTCGAGATGACAGCACGGTACGTGTTCATATCAGGGAGTTGCAGGGTAAGATTGTAGCTGAAGAGAAAGCAGCACAGGCGAAAAAAGAGGATGAAGCAAGAGAGCGTGAGTTTGCTGGATATATTCAGCAGGGGTACGCTGCAGAGAAGAAAGGACATTACAGGCAGGCTATCAATAAATACCGGAAAGCTTTAGACATTCGTTCAGATAATAGAATTCGCCAACACATTGAGGAACTGCTGGATCGGATTGCTGAAGAACAGGATGCGCAGGAGCAACAGAAGAAAGAAAATAAGTTCAATGAATTACTGCACAAAGGGTATGCCCAGGAACAAGATAATAATCTTACCGCTGCTATAATCACCTATAAAAAGGCGCTTGAAATCAAGAATGATCAAAGCGTGCGTGAGCGTATAGATGGACTGCAACATAAACTGGATCAGAGGGCTCTTGAAAAACAGAACAGAGAGAAGAAAAACAGAGCCTATAAACGCCTCATAGAGAATGGTAACAGCCTGGCAAAGCAGGGTGAACACCGGAAAGCCATTAAAGCTTTTACCCAGGCATATGATATAAAGCCCAGTAAAAAACTGGCAGATCATATTGATGTTTTGAAGAAAAGACTGGCTGAGAAGAAAAAGAAAAGACAACGACAGCAGAAAGTAAAAAAAACAAAGTCTCAGCCTGGAAAAACAGCTTCAACTCCATGGACTGGAAAATATTATGGCAAAATTTCATTGGGGACTATGGAAGTCGGTGGCCAAACAATTCATATGGAGTCCCGGATGACATGCACCCTTAAACAAAAGGGAAACCAGTTGAAAGGAAGGATGTTGATAACGGATCAGAATGGAATTGTGGCTGCCGACGCACCTGTAACGGGTCGTTGTTCTGGAACGAGAGGTACATTGTCAGGTCCTGAAGGAAACCTCCGGGTTCGTCTCATTGGGGGAGGTAAAGCTATAGAGGTGTCTGGTGATGGCGGAACTCTTCGTTTAAAAAGAGTTCGCTAAAGCATATATCAACTGAAAAAAGGAGATGACAATGCGATATATCTTTAAGGTGTTGGCTTTTATCTTTTTATCCACCCTGATGGTAGCACCGGTGAATGCTACGGAATATCCCTGGGAAAAAGACGCCAAAGTGGCAAAACAAAAAAAGAGTAGTGAGCAACCAGGCAGTGAGGTTTTGCGGGCAAAAGAAACAGCATCGTCTCAGCGTTCAGGTCGGCAATTTGGCCCTTTTTATGTAGACAGGATCAGTGGCTGGTATTTTGAAGAAACTATTGATGGAGAAGCGCTCAAATTTCTGGCCGGTGATGGCGAGATAGTTGGCTGGATACACATTGAGAAAGATACCATCGAGGAAGAAAACTATCTGCATGCAAAGGAGGTTTTCATAAAAAAAATAACTCACAATCAGAAAACGGAGATATCATTTGCCGGCAGGGATGATGTCCTTTCTTTGCGCGAGTCAGATGGCGAGGCAGACGTGACTTATATCTTCCCATACAGAAGTGGGCGAGTATATATGATGTACGTCGTTATATCTAACGATAACGATCACAAAGAGGTGAAAACCTCTGCTCAAAGATTGCTGGATAGTTTTCGGTTTGCGAAATAGTGTTATATCTTCAATATAACACTTATTCAGCAAACCCTGCTTAACGGATCGAGTACCTGAAATTTTGAAAACCTTCTGTTCGAAAAAATACCACAACAAGATAATTTGTTAGGCATGAAAAGTGCAAATTATTAATATATAAAAGTATTTTTTGGGATGATAACCCGTTTCTTGCAACAAAAAATATCAGCCAGCAGTTCTTTTAAGTTGGTTGGTATAGCTACTATTGGATTTTACTTGATTTTTATTATTATAACATGATAGGGTTCTGCATGTACGATTGAACTGTCAATACGTTATCATATCCTGCTTGAGAAAGGACTGTAAGCAGTGAAAACAGAGAGAGGAAGCGTATGAAAAGAGTACTTACCATCCTGGGAATAGTAAGTGTGGCGTTTCTATTTTCGGCATGCGACAATGGTGGCGACGACTCACCTGGCGGCGGAGTTGTCAGAGATGTAAGTTTTACCGTATCGGGAGATACAGCAACCTGTTTCGGTGCAAACAAGAGCACTATAACTGGTGATTTCCAGACCTGTGAGTGGTATTGTGCTACCTTTATGGAATATAAGAATCCCATGTATTGGGTACTCACTTTTGATCATCATCCCGAATTACGTGATAAGAACGTAACTGCTGATTATTCATATAAAGCGACGGCAGTAGGGCCTTGTCAATAGTAATTCTGTAGTGATATCATAAGACCGAAACAAATCTGTCACTCAGGAGAAAAGAATTGTCTGAGGGGCAGATTTGAGCATCGTCAAGAGCTTCCTGATATTTCATTAAAGGAACTTTGCATAACCTGTTTTGAAAAATCTTGATAATGTAATGCAACAGGTCAACCCTCAAGGGAAAACAGGCGCTGTTCGCTGTTTCCTTAGTAGATGATCTCGAATTTGTTTTTTGTTACCGGTGTGTCATCGAGGAATCCTTCAACAGTCCAGTTACCAAAATGTTTTTCATAAAAGTCCCGATTGGTAAAAGCACTTTTTAACGGTCCGATTCGTGAAAGTTTGAACCAGAAGAGTATCCGTTTTTTATGATCGTTTTCTGAAACGGTAAAGGGATGACTGTCGCTTCGGGCCAAACCTTCTTTTTCATGGATCCAGCTGGCAGACAGGGTATGGTCTCCTGTTGTCAGCCCCTGACACTCGATCATGATAAAGACTTTATCATAGGGAGTGAAAGAAGACTTTTGCCTTTCAAAGTCTTCATCGCTATAGGTTTTCCCTGAGCATTCAAATGCTGCGGAGTGTGTTACTGACAGAATGATAAAGATGGCAGTCAGATAGAAAGCAGCAACAAATGGGATCACTTTTTTCATTTATAACCAACTCCCGGAAGTTTGTTTTTTCCCCTGTCGATCAATGACAAGGCATTCATATGGTGCGCAGGAATCGATAAAACGGATACCATTATCCGGTCCAAGGACAAAGACCGCTGTTGCCAGCGCATCAGCTTCGGTAACGGTTGGTGCCGTTATTGATACACTTGATGAGTGGTGCGGGGAATGTCCGGTTTTTCCGTTAACAATATGGTGAAATATCTTTTCATGATCGTAAAAGATCTCATAATCCCCCGATGTGGCGATAGAACCGTCAGTTAGGGATATAATATCCGGATATGCCCCTTTTTTGGCCGGATCCTGAATAGCCACGGTCCATTTTCTGCCTTTGGCTGCTGTACCAGAGGCACGAATATCCCCGCCTGCGTTGATCAGATGATTTGAAATGCCTGCTTTTATAAGGATTTCTGAAGATCGGTCAACAATATAGCCCTTGGCAATACCATCGAGGGTTATTGCCATCCCTTCTCTTGAAAACGAGATCCTGTCAGCTTCAACATGGATGTCTTCACCGTTGATTCTTGGCAGAACCGCTGTTATTTCAGATTCAGTCGGCTTGCGATTATTTTCGAAACAGCTTTGATACAGATCTATAAGCGGTTTAACTGATATATCGAAAGCCCCTTCCGTTAATCTATAAAAAAGGGCAGATTGCGATACCACTTCCTGTAATTCGGTAGGAGGATGAGCGATCATTCCTGTTTGATTTAATTCAGAAACAGCAGAATCATCATGATACCGACTGAGTATGCTGCTTAAGCGTTTGATTTCGTTAAAAGCCTGGCCAAATGCCTCTTCAGCCTGATCTTTTGAGGGGTGAATGGCGGTCATTGAGACGTAGGTACCCATGGCTAGTCTTGTTTTGGCAATCTTGTACTCTTTTCTGTTGAAGAGAAAAGCACTCGACTCTTCTAAAGGCCAAAAAGAGGCTGCAGTATAACCGATTCCCATCAGCCCTGCAAAGATGAGGAGATCGCGTCTGGAACAGCGGTGTTTACCTGAAAACATATCAGTCAGGTGCCATGTTTCTTATCCTGCCATCTTGAGACCTTTTTCGGAATCACGGGTAATAAAGTCAGGCCCTTTGAAGGGTTTCAGAATGTCTCGCGGGCACTTTTGTACACACGATTCTTCACAGGATGGTCCATATTCGATGCATGCCTTGTGAGCGATGGTAATCTTGTTTTCTTCGCAGGTGATCGCATGTGCGGGACAGGCCTTGACGCACATTTTGCAACCGATACAACCGACCGTGCAGACGCTGGTAACCTGCTTGGCCCTGTCTTTGCTTGAACAGGGAACCCAGACCCGTGCCCGCAGGGATTGAATTTCCAGAATTCCCTTCGGGCATGTCTTGACACAGACACCGCAGCTGACGCATTTGTCAGGGTCAACGACAGGAAAGCAATCAACCATGGTGATCGCGCCAAAAGGGCAGGCTGCAGCACATTCACCGAGGCCGATGCAGGCATATCGACAGGAGGAAGGTCCTCCGAATACCATATGTGCCGCGCTGCATGATTCAAAACCGATATAGTTGTATTTTGGTTTGACGCCACCTTCGTTGCGGGAACAACGGGCAACCGCAACAGTATCTTCGACCGCAGACATTTTCTTGCCGGTAAGTGTCGCCACCTTTTCTGCAACCTTTTCTTTTCCAGGAAAACAGAGGTTCGGTGGCACATCAGGGTCTGTAACTACGGCAATCGCATATCCTTCACAACCGGCATAACCACATCCGCCACAATTCGCGAGCGGCAGAGATTCAAGTACTTCCTCGACAAGAGGGTTGGATTCAACCGCAAACTTCTGCGCTGCCAGTGCCAGGCCGATTCCAAAAAACAAACCAATGCAGCCAAGCAGAACAAGGCCTCCGAGTGCCAGTTTTATCAGATGAGGATCCATAATCGTTTTATATCTCCGTTAATCACTCTTGGTAAAAAACTAAAAAAGCTGCAGACCGGAAAATCCGAGAAAAGCCATCGCAAATTGCCCGGCTATGATAAACGCGATCGGCAGTCCCTTGAAAGTCTTCGGTATATTGGCCAACTCAAGCCGTTCCCGTACGGAACTCATTAAATAAAGCGCCAGCAGAAAACCGCCACCGGCACCAAGGCTGAGCATAAAGGTCTCAAAATAATTATATTCATTGCTGGCCATCAGTAATGGCACTGCGATAACAATACAATTGGCAATAACCAGAACCAGATAGACCCCGAATGATTTAAACAGAATCGGATTCACTTTTCTGAGGATCGTATCGACCGCCTGAACCGTCAAGGAGGTCAGACCAATGAAGACAACGATCTGCAGATAATTAAGATCGAACGGTTTCATTACAAACTGATAGAGAATCCAACTCATCGTACAGGCCACAACAATAACGATGATGAAGACAAATCCCATGCCTGTTGCTGTTTCCTTCCGTTTCGATGTACCAAAAAAGACACAGAGACCAAGGTATTTTGTAAACACAAAATTGTTGATCAACAGGGCGGAAATGAGAATCGAGATCAGATAACCGAAATAGGATTTATTGACGGAAAAGCTTTCGGTACCACTGCCGCTGATGCCTTTTGCCTTTATGATATGTTTTTTACTGGTATTAAGTGGGTCCGCAAAAGTCAGTACTGCCTGCATACCGTCGGACGACAGATCAACAGCGGTTATCGTCAGCCTGATATCAGGATCGCTCTCCTCATAGACTGTGTAACGGGTCAGATCGGTCGCCTGTGCTTTATCAACTGCGTTGGTAAAATCAATGACAATCTCTTTTTCTGTTCCAAACTCAGTACCGGCAACAAGATCCGCGGCCTGCGTCAGGCCAGCCATACCAAGCGTCCAGAACAGTGCTGTCAGAAAAACAAGGGTTCTTTTCATGATCATCACTTCGCCCTCTTCTTTTTGTACATATCTTCAATCCAGTTGAAAAAGGCCATCATCAGGCCAACAACGAAAAAGCCGGCACTTGGCAGGATAAAGAACAGAAGCGGTTTGAAGCCAAGTACATCATATCCCAAAATGGCCCCGGAACCAAGCAGCTCCCTGACAAATCCGATAACAACCATACCGACAAGAAAACCAAGCCCCATGCCAAGACCGTCCCAGAAGGAATCTGAAACCGATTCTTTACAGGCAAACATTTCCAGTCGCATTGTTATAATGGCAAAGGCAACGATTATTTTTACAAAAATACCCATCTTGGCATACGCTGCCGGGAAGTAGGCGGCAAGGGTCAGGTCAATAACCGTTACCCAGGTAGCGATGGTCAGGGTATAGGTCGGGATACGGATTCTCGGATGAATATAGTTTTTGATAGATGCTATCGTCACACTGGAAAATACCTGGACGAAGAGAACAGCGATTCCGAGCATCAAACCGTTCATCACCGTTGTTGAGATTCCGACGGCAGGACACATGGACAGGGCCAGCCTGAAAATGGGATTCTCCTTGAGAATACCGTCGGCGAGTAATTGTATGCTGGATTTCTCGTTTGCCACGTTACGTTCCTCTCTGCTGATTAAAAGGGCACCCCGATTTGCTGGTCCTTGAGGACGTTATCCAGAATATCGAAGCGATAGGCGAATTTTTTACTCATTGCCTTGACGCCATTACTGACAGCGGCAGATGAAATTGTCGCGCCGGTGAGTGCATAAATATCTTTGTCCCGATATTGCTTCATGATATCTGCTGCTGCCGTTTCATCAATTCTCCCCTCCAGGGCATCATAGTATTCACCCGGAAGCGGTTTTTTTACAACCTCTATCGTCTTGATTTTTTCAAATGGTTTCTGTTTGAATTGATTCTTGAAATACTTTTGTTCAATCTCTCCGCCAAGACCGGGGTCTTCTTCATGTTCCATCACTTCAAGTCCCAGTATCGCATAAGTCGGGTCCAGGGCGAGAATAACAGCAATATGGGTCTTGAATCCGGGAAACTTGCCGGAAAGAAGGAACGCCTTTCTTTTTCCCTGGTCAGTTACAACCACGGTCTGATCGGCAAAGCGAATAGCTTTTCCTGTTCCAAGTGAGGTTGTAATCGCGGCATCACGATCTTTTGACTCTCTTACTTTCTCATGACTGAGCTGGACTGCGGTATTGTCTACAAAATTTCCGTCCAGGTCAATCCGGACGAAGGTAAAGGATGACACCGCTTCATCATGTTTTCCGGCAGGCAGCAGGTAGCCGATTGTCTGTTTGTCGTCTTCACTCACTACATAGCGGAAGATTTCATGCAGACCCATTGTTTCGGGACTCGGATTTGCGTCGGAATAGCCGAGCAGTTCATACATCACCTTTGCTTCCCGGGCATGTTCGTTTTCTTTTTTCGCCTTATTGGTAAAAACAAAGGTCAGTCCCATGATTAATCCGGCAACCAGACAGGACAGAGTCAGACGAAAAATGATGGTTATAATATTACTCATTTTTCACCTCCAACCGGTGGCGCAAATCGTTTTGCCTTGAACCAGCTGTCAAACGCTGCACTCAAGGGGTTCATCAGCAGAATTGCATAACAGACGCCTTCCGGATAACCGCCTTTCAAGCGAATCAAAACGGTCAGGGACCCGATACAGATACCATAGATCACCTGTCCTGTCCGGGTGCTTGGAGAGGTGACGTAATCAGTTGCCATAAAAAAGGCACCAAGCAGTGCTCCGCCCGTTAGTACCGCCAACAGTGGATCGCCGCTAAAAAGCGTTTCCCCGCCGAAGATCCAGGTCAGAACAGCAATGGATCCCAGAATTGAAACTGGAATATGCCAGGTAATATAGCGCCGGTACATCAGATAGAGACCGCCGAGCAGAATGAGTAATCCTGAGGTCTCTCCAACACAGCCGGGACGCCAGCCAAGAAAGAAAGAACCGTAGATATCCGCCGGAGAGCCGAACGTCTCCGCAAAAACAGCCATTCCCTGTTCTTTCATGACGGCCAGCGGTGTTGCTGTTGAGACCGCGTCGATACTGGAACCCAGGTAGCTGAAGACCGCTCCGTCTGTAAGCGGTGGCAGCCAGGCGGAAGTCATTGCCACCGGGAAGGTGGCCAGCAGAAAGGCACGACCCAGCAAGGCCGGATTGAAGATATTGTAGCCGATGCCACCAAGCAGATGTTTACCGATGTAGATTGCCATTACCGCGCCCAGTATCGGCAATAAAAAAGACACACCTGGTGGAATAATGAATGCCATCAGCATGCCGGTCAGGGCGGCGCTGCCATCTCTTACCGTTACTGGTCTGCCCAGAGCTTTCTGGCTGATTGTTTCCACGGCCATACAGCTGAGAACCGATACAGCTGTTATCAGCAGCACCTGAATACCGAAAACAAAGACGGACAAAATGAGTGGCGGCACCAGACAGGCCGTCACGGTCCACATGATCTTTTCTACCGACTCCGAACTCCGGATATGGGGTGAACTGGAAACACTCCACAATGTGGTGGTCGCCGGTGTCTGATTTTGCGCTGTTTTAGGTTCGATGACGAATCTCCTTACTCCTGTTGTGTTAGTAATAGTGATTACCGGTCCTATGAACGTTTTGCCTTTGTCTTGGCCAGCCGGATAAACTGCACCAGTGGTCGCTTGGCAGGGCAGACATAGGCACAACTTCCACATTCAAAACATTCAAATACCCCAAACTGCTCGGTATCCTCAGCCCTGTTAGCTTCAACATAGACACCGATTTCCTTTGGCTCCAATCCCATCGGACAGGCCTGAAGACACCAGCCACAGCGGATACAGGCCGAAAGAGGATTGGTATCGATCTCATCCTCCGTCAGAAAAAGAACAGAAGAGGTGGTTTTTGTAACGGGGATATTGAGGTCAGATATGGCAAAGCCCATCATCGGTCCTCCCATGATAACTTTGGCCAACTCTGGTTTTACCCCCCCACAATGCGAAACGATATCACTTACTTTGGTACCGATCTTGACGAGCAGATTTGCCGGTCGGTTAATACCGTTCCCGGAAATCGTAACAATTTTTTCAAGAAGCGGTTTCTCCAGTACCACTGCGTCATAGATCGCCTTGGTGGTCGAAACATTATGAACAACAACGCCAACAGCGGATGGTAATGCCATTGCCGGAACCTTGCGACCGGTAAGCGCCTGGATCAGCTGTTTCTCTGAGCCTTGAGGGTATTTAACTTTAAGTGGCTGAACACGAATATTGAACTCGTTGTCAGACGCTGTCGTGGCAGCATTTGTCATCGCGCTGATTGCATCCGGCTTGTTGTTCTCGATGCCGATGATACATTCGGAAATACCAAGAACCTTGAGCAGTATCCTGGCTCCTTCAATAACTTCTGTCGTATTTTCAAGCATCTGACGATGATCAGCGGTGATATACGGTTCGCATTCGGCGCCGTTGAGGAGCAGGGTATCGACCGGATTATCTGCCGGCGGTCTGAGTTTGACGTGACTTGGAAATCCGGCCCCACCAATACCGATGATCCCGGCGTCATGTATCTTTTTCAGGAGTTCTTCCGAACTGAGTGGCTGCCATTCGCTAGCGGTCCATTCCTTTGGCTGTGCTTCCTGATCAACCTTCAGCGTAATGGAAGGCGCACTCACCCGGATGGGATGGGTTGCTTCGGAAAATGCCTTTATCGTTCCAGCTGCTGGTGCATGTAATGGTACGCCGAGCCCTCTGGCAACCTCTCCGATCAGTTCACCCTCTTCAACCTCGGCCCGCTTCTTAACAGATGGACTGCATGGAGCACCAATATGCTGTCCAAGAATGATTTCAAGCTCATCCGGAAGCGGCATAATTTCAACCGTTTTCTTTTCTGTTAGCTTTTTTGATTCTGGCGGATGAACACCGCCTTTCGGAAATGTGAGCAAAGATGCCATAATACCTGCGATTCCCCACTTTTTTGTGACACTCTTTGTGGTGTCCGGGTTAACCTGCTGTTGTCAAACCTTTCGTATTCGTACTTCAGCACGTTTCAAATCCATCCAGCAGACCTGGACGGTATAACTATGCAATGCCGGAATAATATTTCATAAATTGAATACGTTCAAAAGAGGACTGGTCACCTTCGGCATTATAGGAAAGTCGTCCCCTGAATTCATCAAGAGAGTTAAACGACTGTTCTTCCATCCATTTCTCTATTCCGGAAATTATTTCTGCGACCCTGCCGCTGCCGTTCTGGTAAAGTGTCGAGACAATTTGTATCGCAGAAGCACCGGCAAGCAGCATCTTGATTGCACCGTTGCTGTCATGAATGCCGGTAGAGCCAGCAAAATCGCTGTCAACCAGTGATGACAGCAGGGCAATCCAGCGTAAAGGGTCTGAAATATCTTCTGGTTTACTCAAGACACCGGATGATTTGATTTCCATGTTCTTGATATCGATATCGGGTTGGTAGTATCTGTTGAAAAGGACGAATCCACCAACTTTTCCAGTCCAGTGCAGACGGGAAACAAGGCTTGCCAGTGATGACGAATAACGGCTCATTTTCAGGGCTACCGGTATTGACAGTCCGTCTGTCACCTTGTTGATAACATCAAAGTAGACCTTTTCATAATCGGAACAGCTTTTTCTCGGATTACTTGGCAACAGAGAAATGTTAATTTCCAGCGCATCCGCTCCAGCCTTTTCGATCTTTTTGGCAAAGCGTGTCCACTCGGCTGCTGAAACGCAATTAAGACTAGCAATTATAGGAATATCGGTTTCTCCCTTTGCTCTGCTGATTGTCTCGAGATAGCCGGTGACAGCTGTATCACGCGTGTACTCCTTTACATAATCATATGCTCCGGGGTAATCTGTCTGATACTCATCGATGTTCTGGTCCAACTCCATTTCTATCTGTTCTTCAAACAATGATTTGAGAACGACGGCTCCGACACCCGCGTCGGCAAGTTTCTTGATTTTTTCAGGGGAACTCGTGAGCCCGCAGCTTCCTGCTATGATGGGGTTTTTGAGTTCCAGGCCAAGGTATTTCGTTGTGATATTCTTCATGTTTTCCCGTTCGGTTAGATGTTCGGAAGATAAAAAAGAGAAGAGAAAGAGATACGCGACCGGTGAACGCCATCAGGCATTTCCAGTTCAACAACTGGTATCATAAAAACAGATGTCATCACACACGCTCTCCAGGCCTCTGCACGTTTGGCACTCAGGCATCAGACTACCATACGTCCGATTCGGTACCAGATAGTTAGTTAAAAAGCAAGCGGGTTTTAAAAACCGCTTTTATGAATGATGTGTAATTGATGCAATAACAGCATATTATGTTTTTTGCTTTTTTCTTTTTACCCATTTGTTCTGCTGTGATCAGCAATGGTAAAAAAAAAGGGTATGGTTTATCATATGACTTTATAAGAAAACGGGAGATGACGTAATAAAGGAGTGAGCAATGAAGATAGTCCCTCATTTTTCAGATCAGGAAGGACAACGTTTTCATGGAGACGTTGTCAGAGGCGTGACCGGTAGAATAATCATTGGAAAAGACGATGGTGCAGATAATTTCTGTATGCGTGTCTTTACGATAGAACCTGAAGGATTCACCCCATGTCATGTCCATGAGTGGGAACACGAAATCTTTTTTCACCAGGGAAATGGTCAGGTTTTACAGGGTGGGGAATGGAAGGATGTTTCTGCTGGCAGTGTTGTTTTCGTTCCCGGTAACGAGGAACACCAGATCAGAAACAATGCAGAATCGGAGTTGACCTTTGTCTGTCTGGTTCCCAAAGGCGCACCTGAGCTTTAAGCATATGGGCGGAATCTATTCCTTTTTGTTGTTATCGCGCTGTTTTCTGTCTGGTGTCGTAAAAATATAATCTCCTTACCGGACGTATCGCTCTTTCAGGGCCTTACTAATATGTTTTTAAAACTGCTGGTTCTGAAAGCGGCACAATTATCTGTGTCTGTATGAATAATCTCCTCTCTTCTTAAAAGAAAACCGGTTTCCCAACGAGCGGCCTGAGAAAACAAAAGATCATAGGAATCAGCCCGAACCATGATTTTTCAGGAAGCTGCGCTGCACTTTGGAGCCAATATGCCTCCAGGAGCATATTTCGAGCTTCCGGTTTTTTTATGCTTCTGGAGTCAAAAAGCAAATTCTTCTCTGTTTGTTATGGGTGTACAGTCAACACAGTATGTGCCATTTCCCAACGTATATTCCGCTCCTTTTTTTATACGTGCCCCACAGGAAGAGCATACTTTTCTGGTGTGCGTCTGGGAATATGGTTGGCTTTTTGTTCTGCTTTTTATGTTTTTTCTTTGCTGATCGTCTGCTAATCCCAAGTCTTCTATCGTTTCTGAGGTCGGCCCCTCTACTTGTTTCTTTTTTACTGGGGGAATATCAGTGTGTTGGGCCAGATCTACTGCTGTTGTTTTTTTGGGGGGGGCCACTATAACACTACACTCAACGGTAAAAGGTTTTTCACAACCGGGGCATTTTACCTTTTTATTGTAGAAAGCGTCCTTGGTAATTCCTTTAATCCCGCAAAAGGGACAAAATAATTTCATCGCAAATCTCCAGAGGGTTGAAAATTGGGTTATGCAGGAAACTTTTTTCTATCAAGAATACAGCGTATATGTTTATTCTGAGTGAGAGCGGTAATGCAAAGGTTATTATTTCCGGGTATTGTTCCGCTTTTCATGTTCGACGACAAACGAGTCATTGTGAAAAAAGAAAAATTCGTGTTCTGGCGCATAGTTACCTGATTCCAAGAAAGGTGTCTTCGATATCTCTGAGAAACTGTCTTGTTTTTTGGGGATCAGCAATACTTTTGCATAAGATATCTGCAAGAACGGGAAGTTCCTTCTTGTTTACAGGGCCCAGTGTAGCCCATTTTTGGATACCTTTTTCCATGATAATGAGTGATTTTGCTCCATTATCATCCGGTAAAGCAGCCTGTAGCGCATTTCTTATGATATCAAGCCTTGGTTGTAGAGAGGGTTTAATTGTAATCTTTTGGGATGAACCTTTGCTGGAGCTGCCTGGTTGATATATGTTTGAAAGAGTATTTTGGGTAGTCAAAGCTTCCTGGATGGCAGGGATATGATGTAAGACCATCATCTTGATCATACGCTTTCTGGCGTCAGTGTGAAAAAAAACAGACATTATGTTTCGATTATCTAGCTGATATGATAACGCTATGGATCGTTTAAATCTGCATTCAATGGTTTGGCAGTTTATAGTAAGCAGCATGCTCATGCGGAATAAATTTGCCATACCTTGTAAAAACTCTGTTACATGACTTTTTACCTGAGGTGTCTTGAAATGACTGTGAATAATTTCAAGCTCAAGAGAACAGAATACTGTTCCTTCAACAGAAGGTAGATCCAATAGATCGCTGCTGGCTTTTTCTAGAATCGGGACACAAGTTTTATTCATAATGATACAGGTGCAACTGCATTTGACGTAATGGTTTGCAGACAAGAAAGCAGCGGCGGGATTTGTTTTTCAATTTCTGCAACTTCAGCCGGTGAATTGACAACCAATCCCAGAACATTACTCTGCAGGGAATAAATTATTATCGTTTTGTTATCCTCCAGGGTAAAGCTGATGCTATGGCTTGGGGCTGTATCAGGTAATATTTCTGAATTATATGAGTTGAGGGTTAATCGAACAAAACTGACAAAATTCGCGTTCAGGATATCCTCTTTATCCTCTTTTGCAACAATGTTTCCCTGGGTATCAAGGATGAGGTATGCGGTGATACTCCTGTTTTGTTGTAAGTTATTAACGAAGGTTGACATGTTGTCGAAGGGCAGGTTGTCAGGAAATTGCTGCTCTTCAGAAGGCAAGGGCTCCTCAAGCTCATCTCTCTTGTTTTCATCCTGAAAACGGCAGCTTTCAAGGAGAAGAAATTCAAGAGATTTTTTGATTTTTTTCTTAATGGGTTTACGTAAAGGCAAGAATTCTATCTCAGGTTGTTTCCAGCGGAGCATTTCGATCACTGCTTTTTCTCTATATTGTGATGAATACCCGGAATCATTTTTTTTTATCGTTTGTGCATCGAGCAGATCCCCATTTTTCATACAAAGCACACCCCGCCATCCGTGCTGTTGTACACGTAGAATACATGTTTGTTTATCAGAGGCGAGCATCTGTATATACGAAGACAGCTCAATGCCGGTAATGAGTTTTTTCTTCATTGTGAGTCGCGTACAATAAGCTGTTTTTTCCTGGAGTGTATACTGAATACAAAACATCTACCTGCAATTACAGGATGTGTTTCTGTCAAGAGTAAAACAATGCTAAAATGAGATGAACGAAAAATATTAGTTTTTTATAACTATTGCAAAGCATTTTTTCTATGATACTGGAAATATAACATAAAAATATTGCAATTTATTGTTGCAGCTGGCAAAATGCCGGACTGATTTTCGGAGAATACTAAAAAAATGAGTTGCTGTATAAAAAATCAGGGATGTCTTTTATCATGATTCCGGGATGTGCGGGTTAATGGAGCAAATATGCGTTGGAGAATAGATGGACAGGCCGCTTGGTAGCAGACATACGGGGTATGGTTCTTTCCCTTTGGCTTTGGCAGCGGAAGGAGAAAGGGTGAAAATAGTTTTTGTCCGGGGAGGCCGGAAGAAAGAGGAACGCCTGCTGGCCATGGGGTTAAAAATTGGGGATACAGTTGAAGTACAGATAACCAACCCCGGTGGCGGAAAAGTTGTTCAGGCCGGGGAGACCCGGTATGCTTTGGACAGGGGCGCGAGTCAGAGTGTTACTGTTGTGAAAGTCTGAAAGGGTTAATTGAAGTGAACCCCATTGTCAAGACAAATTTTCAATCAAATGTATCGAAAGGGGCTTATGTTGCTTTTATCAAATCTAAAGGTTGGAGATCGGGCAAAGGTTGTCGGATATACTCAAAAAGACAAGGTTTTAAGAAAAAAACTCTTGGCAATGGGGCTTGTCAAAGGCACCGAGATCGAGGTGATTCGAACAGCTCCGCTTGGTGATCCTGTTGAAATTGAAGTACGAGGTTTTCAGTTGAGTTTGCGAAAAGAAGAGGCGCAAGCCTTGCATGTAGAAGGTTAGAGGAGGGCCTTTGGACAGTGAGAGGTAAGAATACCGATACGATAACCATAGGAATTGTGGGCAACCCCAACTGTGGTAAGACAACACTTTTCAATTTACTCACTGGAGCAAAGCAAAAGGTTGGGAACTGGCCTGGTGTGACTGTGGATAGAAAGACAGGTTCCTATTCGTATGAAGGACGGAGGGTGGAAGTCGTTGACACCCCTGGTATCTATTCTCTTTCTGCAGTCTCCGTAGACGAAAAAGTGGCCAGTGGATACGTCTTGTCAAAAGAATATGATGTGATTGTAAACATTGTGGACGCTTCAAATATTGAAAGGAACCTGTATCTCACCTCTCAATTACTCGAAATGAAAGTTCCTGTTGTCATTGCTTTAAATATGATGGATGCTGCGGTAGAGAAAGCCTTGAATATCGATTTTTTTGCACTGCAGGAAAAGCTTGCCTGCTGGGTTATTCCGATGATGGCAAAAAGCGGGAAGGGTTTGAAAGAGTTGAAAAGGGCTATTCTTACTGCGGCGCAAGCAAATCTCGTATCACCTGTATCTATTGTTTATCCGGACTTTGTTGAAAAAGCAGCTCGGGATCTGAGCAGCAGTCAGTTTGGCCAAAAAGAGTATAAACAGTATGATTCCTTTTGGTTGTCAATAAAGCTGTTGGAGGATGATGAAATCATAACAAAGCTTGTGGCTCCAAAGGTGCTGGAGCGCGTCAAGTGGTGGCAGGAAGAGATTGAAGAGGAAATGGATGAAGATGCCGATATTCTTATCGCTTCAGCACGCTACGATTTTATTATTTCTACCTTGTCTGGAGTTGTGAAAAAGGCAGGAACGGTGAGTTCAACCCTTTCTGAAAAAATTGACAGAATTGTTCTACATAAGGTCTTTGGGTTGCCCATTTTCTTTTTGAGCATGTATTTGATGTTTATGTTCACCATTAACATAGGTGGTTCATTCATCGATTTTTTTGATATTCTTTTTGGTGTTGTTTGCGTTGATTGGTCCTCTGAAATAATGTCCGGTATAGGGGTGCCTGATTGGCTGACCACCATACTTGGAGGTGGTTTAGGGGGCGCTTTGCAGACCATGGCAACGTTTATTCCGCCCATTGGCTTTATGTTTCTTGCCCTGTCATTTCTGGAGGATTCCGGTTATATGGCAAGAGCTGCGTTTGTGATGGACAGAGCCATGCGTGTTATTGGATTACCCGGCAAGGCTTTTATCCCGATGCTCATCGGGTTTGGCTGTAATGTCCCTGCGATTATGGCGTCAAGGACTATGGAAAACCAAAGAGACCGGACTCTTACCGTGGCCATGAACCCCTTTATGTCATGCGGGGCCCGCTTGCCTGTTTATGTCCTTTTTATCGCGGTATTCTTCCCGGCCAGCGGTCAGAATCTTGTTTTTATCTTGTATATGATTGGCATTGCCTTTGCTGTTTTTACGGGATTGGTACTTAAAAATACGCTTTTGAAAGGAGAGATATCTCAGTTTGTGATGGAACTTCCTCCCTATCATTTACCGACAGTAAAGATGGTTTTTATGCATACCTTTGAAAGATTGAAAGCCTTTCTTTTCAAAGCAGGCAAGGTACTGATTCCTGTTATTGTCGTTTTGAGTTTTCTTAATTCCATGGGAACCGACGGAACGTTTGGTAATGATGATTCTGAAAACTCTGTACTTTCTGTTATCGGAAAGACAATTACCCCTCTGTTTGGTCCCATGGGCATTAAAGAGGAAAACTGGCCGGCAACTGTCGGTATTTTTACTGGAATTTTTGCCAAAGAGGCGGTGGTGGGGACGCTTGATACGCTTTATGAGACCTCGAAGGAAGCAGAGGATGGTGGCGAGGGTGTTGATGTGATGGGCGGTATTGGTGAGGCTTTTGCAACAATTCCAGAAAATCTGCTGGGTGTGGCTGGAACCCTTCTCGACCCTCTTGGTATCAGCGTTGGTGATGTCAGTGATGCTGACGCAGCTGCAGAAGAACTTGAGGTTTCCACAGGCACCTTTGCATCTATGGAGAAACTTTTTGGAGAGGTGTCAGCAGCATTTGCATATTTGCTCTTTGTCCTTCTCTATTTTCCCTGTAGTGCTGCGATTGCTGCTGTATATCGTGAAACCAATCTTTTTTGGACCATGTTTGTTGGCAGCTGGACAACCCTTATGGGCTATATTGCGGCAACATTATTTTACCAGGGAAGCACCTGGAGCGAGCATCCAATTTCCTCGTCATTATGGATAAGCGGTGTGATGCTCTTGCTTGTCGCGATACTCGTTGCCATGAGGGTCTTTGGTGCCAGCCAGAGGATAGTGTACGAACAGCGGACTGTTACGGCCTGATTTGAAACTACAGTAGCTTTTTAATTTACCATGTAATTGATCGGGAGCTTACATATAGATCACAAGGAGAAATAAAATTCTTTCTGAAATTAAAAAATATGTAAAGCAAAAAGGACAGGTATCTCTTGAAGAAATTGCGGTGCATTTTGGTCGTGAACCGGACGTCATTCAGGAGATGCTTGCCATGTTGTTGCGCAAGGGGAAGATAAAACAGCGACCTGCGGACAAAACGGGGTGCAATGGTTGCGGTTGGTGCCAATCGGGTAAGTTAACTATCTATTATTGGGAGCAAAGGTAAATAAGATGGTCTCGTAAAAAGCAAAAAACGAAAACCTGCTCTTAATAATTTCAGTAACATATGAAGATCAAAGCCGTTCAAAACAGGCTTTTTACGAATTCATCGAATAAAAGTTGGTTCTTTCGAAATTCAAGTGGGAAAAAATGGATTGATGGTTATCAGATCCAATTTACCAGTGAGCAGGTAAACGATAGTTTTAAAATGCGTTTATATCTCTTGCTTTTCTTTTGGCTGCTTGTACAACTGAATTCAATCCTTCCAGCAACCCGTTGTTGATTTTACTTTCCTGCCAACGTATAACCCCTTCCCCGTAACGCTTTTTTGGTTCCGCTTCGTTAACCTTTGGCGGGAGTTTACTGTGTGTCGCCCCAAAATACCACTTTTTAAGATCTGCAGTAAATTATTCGGTACTTTTCAGAGAATAAAGCTGCTGGAAAGACTCTCGGCGTCATTGCCCTGACCGATTTGAGATTGAGTCGGGACAGAGATAATTCCTGTTTGGCATCCCGTTGTTTTTTTTCGTTAGATTTCTGCCATTTTTCAAAATTTTATATCGAGTGCCTTTCAGCAAGGGATTATTTTTTACCTCTTGACATTGAACCTCATCCACTGCCTCGTTTATCTCTTTGAGGATATGGAATTTATCAAATGTAATCGAAGTATTGTGGAGATATTTACCAACCCCTTTAACACAAGCTGGTGACCTGTCATTGCTTACATTGGTCACAGCATTGCAACTGCCATTCACAGCCTCGAGGTGTTCTGCAAAATCCTCAATCGTTTCACTTCCTTTTCCGTCACTGATATGAATTATTCTTTTCTTCTCCATATCTACAAAAAGAGTAATATATTCATGTCCTTTTGCGACAGATGTCCCGTCAAGACCAATCGTCCTGATCTCCGAAAAATCTTCATAAAAACGGGCAGTATGTACATAAAGATCCAGCTCTCTCCAGAGTAAACAATCTGATACGTCGGAGAGTCTGCTCACCTTGTGTACAGGGGGTGCCTGGCACAGCTGAATAAGGTGTACTTCAAAAAGGAACGTAAAACCATCCTTTTTGGTTATGGCTCTAAATAAAAGTGATTACACGCATATTTAACTTAATCATGGTGGGAAAAATGGTGCCGTTGAAGACTCACATATATCTTCTTTGTTTCATGTTCTTGATGATCACCAAAAAAACAAGGGGGTGCTCTCTCTGTGATACCCCACTGCCATTATACTCAATGAAAAAAGATCAACCAGGGAGAAAGACATGAAGCAGGCAAAGGAAATGACACTTATGCCGGTTTTTGCCGACATGTATCAATGGCAGGAGAAACTGTCTTTATTGAAAAAAGGGAAACATGTTCTGAAATTTGTGGATGCTGGCAGGTTAAAAAAGTATGTGCTTTCTGCAGGAACCGTTTTGTTTGTTTTTGCCCTCTTTCTGGCAGGCAGTTATTTTTTTCTTGTCCAGCTCGCTCATTATGGATGGTAACACCCGTTCAATAAATAACGGGTGTTACCAGAAGAAATTGTCAGTCCTGTTTTTTTTCTTTCCAGTCCGGTCTCAGATACAATTCAGTAAGCTGTTTCCGGGCAACGGAAGACGGGGCTTCCGTCAACGGGCAGGTTGCTTTTTGTGTTTTCGGAAAGGCGATAACGTTTCTGATTGAGTCACTGCCGGTTATCAACATCAGCAACCGGTCAAGGCCAAAGGCAATCCCGCCATGGGGAGGTGCGCCATACTCAAGGGCTCGCAGTAGAAAACCGAATTTTTCATTTGCTTCATCTTTTGGTATCGACAGGGCATTGAGCACCTTCATCTGTACATCCGTTGTGTGGATACGAATCGAGCCGCCACCAATTTCCGTTCCATTAAGAACGAGATCGTAAGCCCTGCTGTATACAGAAGCAGGATCTGATTCGAGCTTGTCAATATCCTGATCCCGTGGAGCGGTAAACGGGTGATGAAGTGCCTGGAATCGTTTCTCCTTTTCATCGTACTCAACTAATGGAAAATCAGTAATCCAGATAAAATTGAAGATATCGTTATCCAGTAATGCAAGTCTTTTTGCCAGTTCAACCCGTAATTCACCGAGTACCTGAAAGACAATTGACGATGAGTCTGCTCCGAAGAAGAGCAGGTCTCCAGGCTGGGCATCAAGGGCGGATTCGATTGCTTTTTTCTCGGAAGCGGAGAAGAATTTGGCAATGGGAGATTGCCACTCACTATCTTCTTTCATCTTTACCCAGGCAAGTCCTTTGGCTCCAAACTGGGTTGCGAATTCCGTCAGATCGTCGAGTTCCTTACGGGTAAAATGACTGCAGCCCTTGGCGTTAAGAGCCCGTACCGTTCCACCATTGTCAGCGGCTTTCCTGAATACCTTGAAATCACAGCCTGCTGCGATTTCTGTCAGGTTGACCAGCTCCATGCCAAATCGGGTATCCGGTCGATCAGTGCCGAAACGGTTGAGCGCTTCATCATAGCTGATGCGTTGAAAAGGCAGGCCAACATCAATATTCAGGGTTGTCCGGAACAGTACTTCAATCATCCCTTCAACGATCCGGATGATCTCTTCTTCGTCAATGAAGGACATCTCCATATCAATCTGGGTAAACTCAGGCTGACGGTCTGCTCTGAGATCCTCGTCTCTGAAGCATTTGACAATCTGATAATAGCGATCTATTCCCGCTATCATCAGAAGCTGTTTGAAGAGTTGTGGTGACTGAGGCAATGCGTAGAAGCGTCCACCATTCACCCTGCTTGGAACCAGATAGTCCCGGGCACCTTCCGGTGTTGATTTGGTCAGCATTGGTGTCTCGATGTCAAGAAATCCGTTATCGTTCAGATAATGCCGTATGGCCTGGACCGCCTGGTGACGCTTGATCAGATTTGCAGCCATTTCCGGTCTTCTCAGGTCGAGGTAGCGGAACTGCAGTCGCAGATTATCCGAGACATCACTCTCTTCGTCGAGTGGAAATGGCGGTGTTTCACTGGTATTCAGGATTCTCAGTTCAGTCACAAGAACCTCGATTTTCCCTGTCGCCAGTTTGGGATTCGCCATGTCGTCCGGTCTTGGTTCAACCTTTCCGCGCACGGCAAGAACCCACTCACTTCTCAATTTGTGCGCTTTTGTATGCACATCAGGGTTGATTTCCGGATTAAATACGACCTGGGTTATTCCTTGACGATCCCTGAGATCGATAAATATGACTCCGCCATGATCCCGTCGACGTAATACCCAGCCCATCAGGGTTACGGTTTCCCCGATATTGTGTGCGGTCAGTTCATTGCAATGATGAGACCGACGTAATGTTCCCATTGATTCCATCTTTTTCCCATTTACAAATAATTAAAGGTCATCCCTGAACAATCTCCTTATCCCGGATAAGGAGATTACGTATTTGTTATACCGGCCAGAACGGCTGTTGCTGTCAGCGGCAGTTCCTGTTGTTTTTTCGTAGACATGTTTCTCAGCACAGCCGCTTTTTTTTCCAGTTCCTGATCACCAACGATCAGTACATACCGGGAGCCGGCCTTGTCTGCCTGTTTCATCTGGCTTTTCAAACTTCGTCCCTCCAGATCCATATCAGCACTGATACCTTCAGACCGCAATTGATGCATCAATTTAAAACAGGTTCTTGCCGCATCTTTACCCAGCCCGGCAAGAAAGAGATCAATGCCTTTTTCAACACCATGTGTTTGTTGCTGTCTCAACAGAAGGACAAGGCGTTCCATTCCTATCGCAAAACCGATACCCGGGATTTTGCCGCCGCCGAGCATCTCGATCAGGCCGTCATAGCGGCCTCCTGCACAGACCGCTGACTGAGCACCAAGCTCATTGGTAACAAATTCGAATGTTGTCCTGACATAGTAATCAAGTCCTCTGACCATACATTTATTCAACGTAAAGTCGACATCAAGGAGTTTGAGACTGTTTCTTACTTCTGCAAAGTGTTCGGCGCACTCCTCGCAGAGATAATCCAGAATTGAGGGTGCCTCTTGTGCCTGGGTACGGCAATCGGTTTCTTTACAGTCAAGAACCCGTAACGGATTTGTCCGGCTTCTTCGTTTGCAGTCATTACAGAGGTGATCAAACCTGGTATCGATAAAGTCAAGCAGCTGTTTTCGATATTTCGGTCGGCAAAGGGGGCACCCCAGCGAGTTGATTTCAAGGCGTGTCGATACGTCGAGTTCACGAAACAGCAGTGCCCCCATTGCCAACAGTTCGGCATCGAGCCGCGGGCTGAACGACCCGAGCACCTCGACATCCAGTTGATGGAACTGGCGCAGTCTGCCTCTCTGGGGGCGCTCGTGCCGAAACATCGGTCCTATGGTGAACAGTCGCTGCACCGGTTTTTCGGTATGCATATGATGTTCAATATAGGCGCGTATTAACGAGGCTGTTGCCTCCGGTCGCATCGTCACCTGTTTGTCGACAAAGGTGTACATCTCTTTTTCGACAATATCTGTCTCTGTGCCGATAGAACGGGCAAAAAGCTCTGTCTTCTCCAGAATCGGCAGTCTGATTTCTGTAAAATGGAACCGTTCCAGAATATCACGTACCGTTTCCTCAACATGGCTCCATATGCTGACCTCAGCTGATAATATATCCTTGAAGCCATTCAAGGCTTTGATCTTCAATGTAACTCCTCCACTGGATGAACAAATAAAGAACAATCAGAAAAACATCTTAATAACCTTGATTCAGTAAAAAAGTCAAGAATTGCTGGAGATAATGACAGGGCTGCCGATACCCTGAGACGATGAGCATGGGTAAGAGTCCTCTTTCTGCAGCAGCTGCGCTTTTGATCAATGCTTGACAAATAAGGGTAAGAACGGCATTATCGATCATTACTTTTCGTGTAAAAATCAGAGGAGTTTGTTTGTATGAAGTTACCACCACTGAAAATTGGCAATCTTACCGCTCAGATTCCGCTTATACAGGGGGGGATGTCTATCCGGGTTTCCACGTCAGAACTTGCCTCCCCGGTGGCCCGGTGTGGCGGTATCGGTGTTATCGGCGGTTCCGGAATCCCGAAAGAGGAATTGCAGCAGGATATCAGGAAGGCCAAGAAAGAAACAGACGGTGTGGTTGCGGTCAATATCATGTATGCGATGAAAAACTTCTATGAACTGGTTGTTGGATCGATAGAAGCGGGTATTGATATGATCATCACCGGTGCCGGTTTTTCCCGGGACATTTTCAAGATCGGCAAACAGTACAATATCCCGATTGCAATGATTGTCTCCTCAGCGAAACTGGGGAAGCTGGCAGAAAGACTGGGTGCTTCGGCGGTTATCGTTGAAGCGAAGGAGGCAGGAGGACACCTGGGTACAGATAAGCCATTACGAACCATTTTTCCGTTGATACGGGATGCGGTTAAAACGATTCCTCTCATTGCTGCAGGAGGTATTACAAATGGTTATGAAATGGCTGAAATGATGGATACATTCGGTGCTGATGGCGTTCAGATAGCATCACGCTTTGTTCTGAGTGAAGAGTGTCCTGTCGCCAATGAGTTCAAGCAGGCGTATCTTGATGCCAAAAAGGAGGATATTGTTCTTACCACATCTCCGGTTGGACTGCCGGGGCGTGCGCTTCGTACCCCGTTTGTCAAGGCACTTGCCAGAGGAAAGGATCTCACCACAAAGACATGTCGTTATTTCTGCCTGAAAAAATGCGATCATCACTATTGTATCAACGAGCGTCTTATGGCGTCATGTGCCGGAAATCTGGAAGAAGGACTGTTCTTTTCAGGTGAAAATACGTACAAGATGACTTCTATTTTACCCGTTGCTGAAATTTTCAGCCAGTTTGTCAGCCAGGCAGAGTCTGTCTACAAGGAAAATTGCGGTTTCACGCCGCCAGCCTGATGTTCGCCTGTTTTTCTTCTTCTGCTTACCGTCTGTCCCGTGAATACTCAGATTGAATCGCAACGGCCGCTTGTCTTATCGCCTTCTGAGCATCCAATCAGGAAAGAGCAGATTGATCGTGATGCTCTTTTTGTGCTTCGCAGGCTTAACGAGGCAGGTTATGCCTCCTATCTGGTTGGTGGAGGAGTTCGGGATCTCTATCTAAACAAAAAACCCAGGGATTTTGACATCGGCACCGATGCCCGCCCGGGTCAGCTGCGCAAGCTGTTTCCCAACTCAAGGACGATCGGGCGTCGGTTCAGGCTGGTCCAGGTCTTTTTTCCCAGGGGCAAGATTGTTGAGGTTTCAACACTTCGGTCACTCAGTGAGTTTGATATGGATGGTCCCGAAGCGGTACTTGCACCCAACAATACCTACGGGACCCTGGATGAAGATGCGTTGCGCAGGGATCTGACCATAAATGCACTGTTTTATGAGATAGAAAACCGGACAATCATTGATTATGTTGGTGGTGTCTCAGACCTTGAAAAGGCGGTGATCAGGATCATTGGTGATCCTGAAAAGAGAATTAACCGGGATCCGGTTCGCATGCTCAGGGCAATCAGGCACAGCGTCAGAAACGATTTCTCGATTGACCCCGAAAGCTGGAATGCAATCAGAAACAATGGTTCCAAACTTGGACTGTGTCCAAGGTCACGCCTGCGTGATGAAGTGCTGAAAGATATCTACAGTGGTGTAGCTGAAAAATGGTATCATACGGCCGTTGCCTCAGGTCTTTTTAGTGAGATCTTTACCATGTATCGGAATCTTATGTCTTCGCCGCTTCCAGACGGGGTCCTCTGTCGACAGCGGCTGGGTGCCATTTTCAAAACCATCGATCGGCTTAATGAGGAAGCCGTCAAAAAGGGCAGACACCGGCAACCCGGTCATTTCTTTCTGGCATTTGTTCTTGTCCCCTGGGCCGAATATCATTTTGATCTGTTTAATCGTGAATCAAAGGGAAAAGGTTTCTTTCTGTTTTCACGTCTTTTGAGAGAAGACATTTGCAGGACAGTGGCGATTGATCTCAATCTTAAACGATCCACGAGACAGGAGATCACCATCCTTCTGACATACCTTCCTGTTATTGCCAGACACGAGAAGGCTAACAATTGGCCGAAATGGTTGAAGGAAAAGAGTTATTTTCAATCATGCAGGCTTCTTTTTCACTCCTTGCAGGAAGCAACCCGTGGTATCCCTGTTCCATCCGCAGTTGTCGCACAAAACCAGGAAACCAATGAGCGAGAAACCGTCCTGACAAAGAAGCGAAGAAATGGAAGGTTCCGAAAAAGGGGACGCCCTGCATTTTCACGTTCAAATCGCGGTGGTATCTTCGGCTTGAAAAAAGAGTGAGTGGAGATTGTCAAGGGCCCCTAACTTTTTGTGCGATTTTTTATACTTAGACCAACTATCTGTCTTGATGTTGATTTTTTTTCTTTATCACATTTACTTATATTGTGTTTCATTATTTCTGAAGCAGTTTCTGGTAAAATGAATTGACATTCACCCCCCATCATTTTCTATTAGCTACAGAGAATCCTTTGTTTATGAGGAATTTGTCTGCCATCTTTTCATGCGCCGGAAGGAGGCAATCGTATGGTATGGTTTGACAGGTTCCTGTTTGGTTATTCAATTGTAACCGGTAACGATGCCGGTATAACCGCGCTTGGCGCCAACGTGTTGTTTCAGCAATAGGAGGTTGATATGGGAGACACGGTAAACAAAACTCTGAATCCGCGTTTGAATCGTCGCGGTTTCCTGAAGGGGTGCACCATGGCAGCAGCCGCTCTGGGACTCTCTGAAACAATGGTTCCCAAAATGGTGGAAGCTGTTGAGTCAGCACAGCGTAAGCCAGTGATCTGGCTTCATTTCCAGGAGTGTACCGGCTGTTCGGAAACCTTGCTCAGGGCCTCTCATCCTGATCTGGCCCGATTGATTCTCGATATCATTACGCTTGATTATCATGAAACGATCATGGCTGCTGCCGGACATCAGGCGGAACAGGCCATGCATGACTCTATCGAGAAAAATGCCGGTAAGTATCTCCTCGTTGTAGAGGGGGGCATTCCGTTGAAAGAAAAGGGGATTTACTGTAAAGTGGCAAACAAAACGGCACTTGACAGTCTCAAAGAGGCGGCCTCGAAGGCTGAGGCGATCATCGCTTATGGTACCTGTGCAACCTTTGGCGGCGTGCAGGCGGCTTATCCGAATCCAACCGGAGCTGTCGGGGTTGACAAAATTATTACTGATAAACCGGTTGTTAATATCTCAGGCTGTCCGCCAAATCCGGTTAACCTGCTCGGAACCCTCCTTCATTATCTCACCTTTAAGAGACTGCCGGCACTCGACAACCTGAGTCGTCCGAAATTTGCCTATGGCAGAAGGATTCACGATCATTGTGAGAGGCGTGCCCATTTTGATGAGGGACGGTTTGTCCAGGAGTTCGGTGATGAGGGGCACAAGCTTGGTTACTGTCTGTACAAGGTTGGCTGCAAGGGACCGGAAACGTTCGCTAACTGTCCAGTAGCCCGCTTCAATGATGTTGGTGTCTGGCCTGTCTCTGTCGGTCACGGCTGTATTGGCTGTACTGAGCCGGATTTCTGGGATACGATGACACCGTTCTATGAAAGGATACCACATGTTAAGATTCCTGGTTCGGGTATTATCGCTGATGCCGACTCACTCGGCACCAAGGTTCTTGGTGTAACAGCAGCCGCTGTCGGTATTCATGCTGCCGTTGGTGTTGGAAAACGACTGATCAAAGGAAAATCTGACAACAACGAGTGATGATAACTGAATTCATATGATGCGAAATAATCTCGGAAATCATATTCCGCTTACTTTTGAGGAGGCTTGACAGATGGCTCAGAAAATTACCGTTGATCCGATTACCAGGATCGAAGGTCACTTAAGAATAGATGTAGAGGTTGATGACGGCGCAATTACCAATGCCTGGTCATCAGGACAGATGTTTAGAGGTCTTGAGATCATTCTCAAGGATCGAGATCCTCGTGATGCCTGGCTTTTTGTTCAGCGTATCTGTGGTGTCTGTACAACGGTGCATGCACTGGCATCAGTTCGTGCCGTTGAAGACGCGCTGAAACTTCCAATCCCGCTGAACGCACAACTGGTCAGGAATCTGGTTTTAGGTATCCATGCATTGCAGGATCATATTGTCCATTTTTATGCATTGTCGGCCCTTGACTGGGTTGATGTCGTGTCTGCACTCGATGCGGACCCCGCTGCTGCCAGCAGGCTGGCTGAAACCCTGTCCGACTGGCCGGGAAATTCCACCAGGCGTTTTGCTGCAGTCAAGGCAAAAGTCAAGGGCCTGGTGGAAAGCGGTCAACTTGGTCCGTTTGCAAATGCCTATTGGGGGCATGCAGCTATGAAGCTGCCGCCTGAGGCGAATCTGATGGCAGTATCCCATTATCTGGAAGCACTCGACTACCAGCGGAAGATGACTCAGGCCCTCGGTATTATTGGTGGTAAGAATCCACATATTCAGAATCTGGCTGTCGGTGGCGTTACAACTGCCATCAATCCGGATAACGAGGCAACGCTGAATATGGAACGGCTTTATCGTATCAAACAGCTGCTCGAGGAAGTACGTGGATTCGTCAATAAGGTTTACCTTGTCGATGTCGCCGCAGTTGGCGCCCTCTATGCTGATTGGCTGCCCTATGGACCGGGTGTCAACAACTATCTTGCCACTCCGGATATGCCGACAAATGCTGCCGCAACCGAGAACGATCTTCCCGGTGGAACCATTATGAACGGCGACCTTGGCAGCGTTACGTTGTTCAAGGGCCTGTCTGACCCGGCCTTCAAAGACCACGTTGAGGAGTCAATTGCCCGTGGCTGGTATGACGGTGACTGGCAGAAGCATCCATGGGAAGAGGATACCGTACCGAAATATACCGATTTTGATGAAGCGGGCCGCTATTCCTGGCTGAAAGCTCCGCGTTTTGATGGAAAACCGATGCAGGTTGGGCCGCTGGCTCAGATGCTTATCGGTTATGCCTCCGGTCACGAAGATATTGTCACGCGTGTCAATGGTGCCCTGGATCTGGTGAGCACTATTGCCGGTACCAAAGTTGGACCGGATGCTCTTTTTGGTACCGTCGGCCGTCATGCAGCCCGTGCGGTTCGCAGCTCATTACTCGTTGATCTTACCCTGAAACACTGGGATATGCTGGTTAACAATGTCGCAACCGGTGATCTCGAAATCTTTAATCCGCCAACGTTCCCGAAAGGAGAGCAGCGAGGTATGGGAATCCATGAGGCTCCCCGCGGATTGCTTTCACACTGGATTGTTATTCAGGATGGCAAGATCAAGAATTACCAGTGCGTTGTTCCTTCAACCTGGAACGCCGGACCACGTGATGCGAAGGATCAGCTTGGCCCGTATGAAGCGTCGCTGCTCGGTAATCCGATTGCCGATCCGGAACGGCCGCTGGAAGTTCTCAGAACAATCCACTCCTTCGATCCATGTATTGCCTGTGCAGTACATATGCTTGACCCGAAAGGGCGGGAAGTCATGAAAGTAAAAGCTCTGTAATGGCAAAACTGACAAGGCTTTCAACTTTCGGCTACTACCGACAGGAGGTTAATTATGGCGTATGAAAAAAAACATTGCTGGAGTATTCTGTTCCGGTTGTATCACTGGGCGTTTGCACTTTCGATTGTCACGCTCTGTATAACCGGTTTCTACATCAACGCTCCATGGACCAATACGATGCTGGAAGGCAGTACCGGCTGGCCGATGGCATACATGCGGTACATTCATTTTGTTGCGGGCTATGTATTTACCGCAGCGGTATTGACCAGGATCTTTCTCTATTTCTTTGGCAACAAGCAGGAGAGAATATTGGAACAATTACCGGTTACTCCACGCAATATCAGAAACCTGTTCTCGACACTGCTGAACTACAGCTATATTAAAGACAGTCACGTGCATGACCGTCTTGGTCATAACGTTGTTGCCGGTACGACCTACATTATTACCATTATTGCTGCAGTTTTTCAGTTAACTAGTGGTTTTTACATGCTTTTTCCTGAGCTTGCTATCTGGGAAGGCTATGGTCTCAGCATTTTTGGCAGTCAGCAATGGGCCCGTTATATCCATCATCTTTTGATGTGGTGGTTCATGATTTTTGCTGTCATTCATATCTATATGTGTATCTGGAATGACGTACAGGAACCGGAAGGACTTATCTCGTCAATTTTTACCGGCAAGAAGTTCGTCCACAAGTCATAAGTCACTTCAGAATGGGGTCGAGATTCATGTCCATGGTACCGTCCAGGGCGTTGGGTTTCGGCCCTTCATTTTCAACCTTGCTTCCCGTTTTGCCGTTTCCGGGTTCGTGACCAATACCGGCGATGGTGTCCTGATAAAGGCGTTCTCGGGAGATGAGCGGCTTCTTGATTTTATCGATGCGATCAGGGAGGAAGCGCCGCCGCTTTCAGATATTACCGGGCTTTCTTATGTGCCTCTTGAAGAACGGCCTGAAACAGCGACATTCACGATTATCGCCAGTAAAACCACGGATTCAACCCGTGCTGTTATTCCGCCGGATATTGCCACCTGCGATGATTGTCTCCGGGAACTGAAAGCGCCGGACGATTTTCGCTATCAATACCCGTTTATTAATTGTACCAATTGTGGACCCCGTTTTACCATCACCGAATCAATTCCCTATGATCGTCCGAAAACCTCGATGAAGGTTTTCCCGATGTGTCAGAAATGTCATGCTGAATACGAGGATCCGGCCGACAGGCGATTTCATGCCCAGCCAAATGCCTGTCCGGATTGCGGACCGCAGATCAGCTGGCATGACGCTGCCGGTAAACGGATTACGAGTGTCTCCATCCTCGAGACTGCGGTGAACGCATTGCTGTCAGACAGTATACTGGCAATACGAGGGCTTGGCGGGTTTCATCTCTGTGTCAACGCCTTTTCAGAATCAGCGATTGCGACGCTCAGGAGCAGAAAGAACCGACCGGATAAACCATTGGCAATTATGGTTCCGGATATCGAAACGGTCGATTCTTTCTGTATTGTTGATGATCATGAAAAAAAGATGTTATTGTCTCCCGAGCATCCGATTCTGCTGCTCAAACCACGCAGCACGGTACCGCTTGCAGCAAACCTTTTTCCGGATAGTGGCGATATTGGAGTCATGCTGCCGTACACGCCGCTTCATCATCTGCTGTTTGCTACCAGTGGCTGTCCGTCGGCCCTGGTCATGACCAGCGGTAACGTCAGTGGAGAACCGATCTGTACCGCCAATGAGGAGGCGATCGTCAGATTGGCAACTATTGCCGATAACTTCCTGTTTCATAACAGAGATATTGTCACCAGGGTTGATGATTCGGTGGTCAAGTATATCGCTGGTCAGCCACGCTTGTTCAGACGTGCCCGGGGGTTTGTTCCGTCTCCTCTGCACGTTCCCTATGAACTTCCACAAATGATCGGATGCGGTGGAGGGCTGAAATCAACGTTCAGTCTTACCCGGGAGAAGATGATCTTTCCCAGTCAGCATATCGGGGATTTGTTCAACCAGGCCTCATATGCCTTTTTTACTGAATCCGTCGAGAATCTGAAAACATTGCTCAAAATAGAACCGGAAGGCGCGGTCTGTGATCTGCACCCGGATTATATGAGCAGCCGATTTGCCAAAGAACTGGGCCTGCCGCTTTACGAAGTTCAGCATCATCATGCTCACGCCGCAGCCGTGATGGCCGAACATGGTCTCACGGAACCGGTTCTTGCCGTTGTTCTGGACGGGACCGGTTTCGGCACTGATGGCACAAGCTGGGGTGGAGAGATACTCCAGACGGGTCTGTGCCATTTTAGCAGACTGGGGTCCCTTGAAACCATGCTGCTGCCAGGCGGTGATGCAGCGGCCGGTGAACCGTGGCGGATGGGAATGTCTCTTCTTCATCAGACAGCACCAGATACTGCGCTGACTACTCCGTTATTGACAGCGATTGATGATTCTCGAAAAAAAATCGTCTGGCAGATGCTGGAGAACCGGTTTAACACCCCGCAGACATCAAGTTGCGGCAGACTCTTTGATGCTGTATCAGCATTACTTGGTCTTAATTACACGGCAAGCTATGAAGGTCAGGCTGCAATGCAGCTTGAGTATTGTGCGCGGAAAGTGCTGTCAAACGGCTGGAAAAACCGTTTGCTTTCTGTCCTGAATGACCAGAGTGCCTATCTCTTCAAGAAAAAGAGTGATCGCTGGCAGATAATTTCCTCGGAATTTGTTAAAAATATAGTATATGATATCTCTTCCGGTGGAAACCGGCATGAAATTGCGTTGTCATTCCACTCCTGGCTTATCAGCTGTATTTCCCGTCTTGTCGAGAAACTCTCTGAAACTACAGGGATTAAAAATGTTGTTCTTGCCGGCGGCTGTATGCAGAACGCAATCCTGCTGGAGGGTTTGATTTTTACGCTGACCGAACTCGGGCTCACAACGTATACCGGTTCAAAAATCCCGATTAACGACGGGGGTATTTCGGTCGGCCAGGCAGTTATTGGAGGTTTGAAACATGTGTCTTGCAGTACCGATGAGGGTTGAAGCAGTTCAGGGCAGTCCTGATGATTTTTCTCAAAACCAGGTCGCTCTGGTCAATATGGACGGCATCAGCAAGGAGGTTCGGCTTGATGTCGTTGACCGGTGGCCGGCGGTCGGTGATTATGTAATCGTCCATGCCGGATTTGCCATTCATTCTCTGGTTGCAGAAGAGGCAAAGAAGAATATCGAATTGATCAGGGAGCTGGCGGCAAATATGCCGGAACAGCTTTTACAGCCGGAAGATGAATCATGAAGCACCTTGACGAATACCGGGATCATGCTCTGGTGCAACCACTGGTCGCAGAGCTTGAAAAGGCGGTGGTAAAACCGGTCAGGCTGATGGAGGTCTGCGGTACTCATACCATGTCCCTTTTTCGTAATGGTGTCCGCTCCATTCTGCCTGAAAATATGGAAATCGTTTCCGGTCCTGGCTGTCCGGTCTGTGTTACTTCTGCTTCTCATATCGATGCCTTTCTTTTGATAGCAGAGCGGCCCGGTGTCCAGGTGACCATTTTTGGAGATCTGTTCAGAGTGCCGGGAACGGACGGTTCGCTTGCCCTTGCTTCTTCCCGGGGTGCCAGGGTCACTGTTGTTTACTCTCCGGCTGATGCCGTTGAACTGGCCCGGAATAACCCGGACGATATCGTGGTGTTTCTCGGTGTTGGCTTTGAAACAACAACCCCCGCTATTGCGGCGACTATTCTTGCTGCCGAGCGTGAAGGAATTGATAATTACTGCGTTTTTTCGACCCATAAGGTTATCCCCGGTCCGCTTGAGATACTGATGGCCGATCCCGACCTGAAGATTAACGCACTGCTGTGTCCCGGTCATGTTTCAACTATTATTGGAGCTTCGGCCTACCAGCCGTTTGTAGACAAATTCGGACTAGCCTGCGTGGTTGCCGGTTTTGAAGCGGCAGACCTCCTTAACGGTCTGATTCTGCTTGCCCGTCAGGTCGCCTCGGGAGAACCGAAGGTTGAAAATATATACCCTCGGGCGGTTTCCTGGGAAGGGAACAAAAGGGCGATGACCCTGGTCAATGAAGTTTTTGAACCGGTTGACATGGAGTGGCGCGGGTTGGGACTGTTGCCAGACAGTGGTCTGGCAATAAAGGAAAAATATGAATCATTTGATGCCCAGAAAAGATTGAACATAACGATACCTGCTGTTGATGAACCAAAAGGGTGTCTTTGTGGACAGATCCTCAAGGGTAAGACGGTTCCGCCGGAATGCCCGCTTTTTGCCAGACGCTGTACGCCGGCACATCCGGTCGGACCCTGTATGGTATCCAGTGAAGGTACCTGTGCCGCATATCATAAATATGGGAGATAACGTCACGATGGTGGCGTGCAGGAAAAATCATGTCAGAAAGAACAATCCTTCTTGATCATGGCAGTGGCGGTATCGCCAGCCAGGATCTGATCGCCGGTCTGTTTCTCAAGCACCTGGACAACCCTGTCCTCAGAGATCTGGAAGACAGTGCGGTTATTGACGGCTGCCGTGGAAAAATAGCCTTTTCAACAGACAGCTATGTTGTCGATCCGTTGTTCTTTCCCGGGGGAGATATCGGTAAACTCGCTGTACATGGAACGATCAATGATCTGGCAATGAGGGGTGCTGATCCTGTCTGCCTCAGTCTTGGTATTATTCTTGAGGAAGGGATGGCCCTGGATGATCTTGAAAGAATTGTAGAATCTATCGGCATGGCCTCACGAGAGAGCGGTGTTCCTGTTGTTACCGGAGATACCAAGGTGGTACCGAGGGGCAAGGGAGATAAAATCTTTATCAACACATCGGGAATCGGTTTTGTGCCGGCCCCGGTTTCAGTTTCATCAAAACAGGGGACCGTCGGGGATGCGGTTATTTTGTCCGGGACGATGGGTGATCACGGTATTACGATCATGACCCGGCGGGCAGGTATTACGATGGAAGGTAATCTGCAGAGTGATACCATGGCCCTGCATCGAATGGTCTCCGGGATGCTTTCAGCCTTTCCGGATGCAGTACATGTACTGCGTGATCCGACCAGGGGGGGTGTTGCCACTTCGCTGAATGAAATAGCGGCTGCCAGTGGTGTTGCTGTTGTTATGGAAGAGCGCGCTTTGCCTATTCGGCCGGAAGTCCGTGCCGCCTGCGAAATCCTCGGGCTTGAAGCCCTTTTTCTGGCTAATGAAGGCAAATGCCTTGCTGTTGTTGATGGAGATCGGGCAGCGGATATTCTGTCATGTATGCGTTCGACTCCAGAAGGAAAAGAGGCGGTTATCATTGGCAGACTGGTTGAAGGAAAGGCTGGTCAGGTAACCATAAACACCCCCGTCGGCGGGTCCCGGGTCGTAACCCCGCTTCACGGTGAACCACTTCCACGCATCTGTTAAATCATATGGAAAATACGGAGAAGAAAATTGGCGTTCTCGGCATAGGGAATCTGATTGTCAGTGATGAAGGCTTTGGTGTTCATACGGTCAACTATCTGAATGAGCATTATATCTTTCCGGACAATGTCAACGTCATGGACGGTGGTACTGCAGGAATATATATGAGTCCGTTTCTTGAGGAGTGTGACCCGATATTTGTTATTGACGTTGTCGATATTGATGCCGAACCGGGGTCAATGCATTATTATTCGAATGAGGAGGTGAAAGCCGGCAAGTTGAGTACCAGAATGTCTCCACATCAGCTCGGGCTCCTGGAAATTCTTGAAGTATGTAAACTGCGTAATACAGCACCGGAAAGTCTGGAGTTTTATTGTGTGGTACCGGCATCTCTGGAGACCTCAACCGAATTGTCTGATGTTGTTGCCCCCCGTGTTCAGGAAATGGCCGAGATCATCCTGAAGAGATTGGAAGAACTTGGGGTGCAGGTAGAGCGGAAAAAGGGCTGAGAGGGGAGTACGGTATCATGCATGAAATATCCCTTGTTCAGGGGCTGCTGCAGCAGCTTCATACCATTGCCTGTGAGAATAAATGCGCCAAGGTTGTGCGCCTGACCATGTCGGTTGGCCCGTTGTCCGGCGTCGTTATTGATTCATTTACCTTTGGTTTCGATGTTCTGTCAAAGGAGGATCCGCTGGTATCGGAAGCGGTGCTTGAAATTGTTATTCCGGAAGTCCTATACCGTTGTTCTGCCTGTGGGCATGAAGAATGGACTGCAGGAAAACGCCCTGAAAAATGCGGCGTATGTGAAGAAACAATCCTGATTCCCGAAGGGGGAGACGACCTGATCCTGCAGCAGGTCGAGATGGAGTAAGTATACACGAAGTTAAGAAAAAGAGGTTACAGCTTATGTGCGATGCATGCGGATGTCAGACCCGTACTGACGAACATGACCATGATCATTCCCATAGTCATGATGAGGCGACAATCGTTGATATTAACCGTTCGTTGTTTGCTGCAAACGATGCAATGGCCCGATCCAACCGTGAACATTTCGATGAAGAGGGGATTGTTGTCCTTAACCTGATATCAAGTCCCGGTTCCGGCAAGACTACCCTTCTCGAACACACCATCGAAAAAATCGGCAGTGAGTTTTCTATTGGTGTTATTGAAGGTGATATTGAAACGGAAAGAGATGCGGCACGGATTCGGGCTACGGGCGTACCGGTTGTTCAACTGACGACCGGTGGCGCATGTCACCTTGATGCTGCAATGGTCCACAAGGGGTTTCATCGGCTGCAGAAAGAACCGGGAAGTGACAAAATTGACCTGCTGGTGATTGAAAATGTTGGAAACCTTGTCTGTCCGGCGACCTTTGACCTTGGAGAACACAGACGTGTCGTTTTGGTATCTGTTCCGGAAGGTCCTGATAAACCGGCAAAATATCCGAAAGCATTCACCAGTTCACAGGTGTTTTTGATAACAAAAACAGATTTACTTCCCTATTTTGATTTTCCGGTTCCGGAAGCAACTAGGGAGGCCCTTGAACTGAATCCGTCTCTGACGGTCATGGATCTTTCAGCAACAACCGGCCAGAATTTTGATACCTGGCTCGATTACCTGAGAAAGCTGGTACAGGAAGCAAAGAAAAAGCACTCCTGAGTCGTCATGTGCCTGAAATCAGCAGATATGGTTCTCCTGTATAAACAGGCTGGTTTTGCTTTTTATCATATTGATGAAAGCTTCTCCGGTTGGCCGTTTTTTTTTCGATAGGTGAATGATGATGAATCGGAAAACCTGTTTTTTAAACCTGTTACTGGGCCTGTTACTTATCATCGCATCATCATGTTGTTGTCGCGACAAACAGTGTCTGCGGCACGGGTATGAGGGGAACGGGGGGGATCTGTTCGGAAAAGCAGATCTTTATCACGCCGTTCTTCCTTGTGCCAGCTGTCCCGGAATTGATACCTGGGTACAGCTCTATAAAGGGCCTGATGGGATGCGCTTCAGAATGGTTGAAAAATATCTTGAAGAAGAGGATGCTGTTTTTATAAACGAAGGTCAGGTCTTGCAGAAAAGTGAAACCATTATTCAGTTACAGAGAAAAGACGGGATACAAAGTTATCTGGTGGAAGATGATTCGATTTCTCTCTTGGGATTCACCGATATTGAAAGAGACCGTATAGGCACTATTGCTGGCTACAGACTCTACAAACTGCCAGCTTTTCTCAAGAAGTAACGGGGTAACTTGTACTGTTTTTTCAGGTTGCCATTGCCGTTTGTTTCCCGTTACCTTTCCTGTTGCCTTTTGATCTGGGTAAGGATTTCCCTGCCACCATTCTCAAGGATATCATTTCCGAGTGTGGCCCCTGTTTTTTCGGGATCGTCAATTGAACCGGTCATTTTTCTGCTGAGCAGTCGGCTGCCGTCAAGGCTTGCCAGACCTGCAACCAGCTCTATGGTATCGTTGACTATCCTGGCGTGGCCAAAGGCCGGGATTGAGCATCCTCCTTCCAGTTTCTTCAGATAGGCTCGTTCCGCCAGCAGACAGCACTCGCTTTCCGCATCATTCAGGCACTCACGTATCTGCTTTTTCTTTTCAACGGATAGATTTTTTGCAGCTTCAATGGCAATACATCCCTGACCGACCGGAGGAATAAATTGTTCAGGATCGAAGTGGTGGATAATCATATGTTCGTATTCCATCCGCTTGACACCGGCATAGGCAAGCATCAGCACGTCACATTGTCCTTCTTCCATTTTTTTGATCCTGGTCTGCAGGTTCCCGCGAATCGGCACGATGTTGATACCGGGGAAATAATGATTGAGTATGGCGACTCTTCTTACAGAGGAGGTCCCGATGACCAGTTTCTTCCAGTCACGTTCAAAAGCTCTCTTATTCAGACTGATGAGAACATCATGGCTTTTTTCTCTTTCTGTAAAGGCAATCAGTTCAAAACCATCAGGCAGGATAGACGGCAGATCCTTGGCGCTGTGCACCGCGATATCTGTTTTACCGGAAACAAGCTGTTCTTCAAGTTCTTCGGTAAAGACCCCCTTGCTGCCGATTTTGACAATGGAGCGGTCGAGAATGTTATCCCCTTTTGTCTCCATTGCAGCAATTGATGTGGTTATCCTGTTCTCTTCCAGTATCTCGACGACACGTTCGGTTTGCCACATGGCCAGTTTACTCTTTCTTGTTCCGATACTGATGTGGGTCATGATCTCTTCTCTTTCTGCTCTTTTTATTTTTTTGCATTTCGGGCAAGACAGGAGGAGTACTCTCTGCCGCTATTGCAATCCGGTTCCGGATCAGTTTCCATCGCTGTTTTCTCTCGGCAGGGTAATGGTGAAAACGGCTCCCTGGTTCAGGCCGCTTTCAACCCTGATTTTTCCGTCATGAGCCTCAATAACCGCTTTTACATAGTTAAGACCAAGACCGAGTCCCTGCTTGCTTCGACTTCTGTCTCCTCGATATAATCGTTCCCATATGCGTCCAACCTCTAGTTCCGAGATGCCGATACCGGTGTCCCGGAAAAGAACCGAAACCTGTTCTTTTTCTACCATTACAGATATATCGACAGATCCGCCTTTTTTATTATATTTAATTGCATTGTCCAGAAGGTTGGCCCACACCTGAGCCAACCGGGTGCGATCTGCCGAAATCAGGACTTTTTCAGGAGCGGTGAAGGATACCGAAACAGCGCTGTCTTCTGCACTGTATTCATAAAGATCTACGATATCAGAAAGACTTTTACCAATATCAAGGTAACTGTATTCAAGTTTCATCATTCCCGTTTCTGCTTCTGCGACGCTCATCATGATTTTCAGCATTGCCAGAACCCGGTCGGCCTCTTCAAGGCAGTCGGACAGTGATACCTGCAGCTTTTCAACATCCTTTCCACCCTGCAATCCGTATTCTGCGACCGATCTTAACCGGGTCATCGGAGTTCGCAGATCATGGGCAACATTATCAAGGGAATGCTGCATCTCTTTTACCAGTTGCCGGTTTCTGGTAACAATACTGCCGAGATGGTGACAGAGTCGCCGGTATTCAGCAGGAACGGTAGATGACAGAGCTTCGAGTTCCTGTTCACCAACATCTCTGGATCTCATTTTTTCCAGTTTTTTATTGAGCAATCGTAATGGTGCCAGACTCAGTTTCAGACCCAAGAAGGCGATCAGAAAAGCGATACCGAGTGCCGGGAAAACGGCAAACCAGAACATCTTTACCAGCCGTCGGTACATCCGGTAAGCATTGATATCTTCATTTCCGGCCTGGATAATCGTCCCGGAGTCCAGCGAGCGGGAAACCACGTTCCAGACGGTTGAATACGGCTCATGTTGCTGTTCGGGAAAAACTATCCAGCAGCCGTGGCTGTGTGGATCAAGTCGAGCGAGGTCATGAAAACTGAGATCGTCGCCGGAATGTGAAAACAGGAGCTGGTCATTATCGCGGATAATACGAACAAAGGTCAAATCAACAAGGGACTGTTCATCCAGTATCGAGCCAAAGATATCGGGGTCAGTCAGCGGGTCGTGATTTTGTTCAAGAAACAGTTCGAGCGAAGTTTCAAGATCCTGCATGATATGCCGTCTCAAGTCCGAACGTATCGCAAAAAGCAGTACGGCCAGAAAGGCAAGCTCCAGGAGACAGAGGAAAAGAGTGGTGGCGGCGAGAATCGTGGTCCGGCTCAGCAGGATATTTGTTTCAGCCAGTTTTGAGAACATACCCCATACCCCTGACGGTATGTATCATCTTCTTGTCAAAGTCGCGGTCAATTTTGTTTCGTAGACGACAGACCAGAACATCGACAACATTGGTTTGTGGATCAAAGGAGTAGTCGTAGACCCGTTCAAGAATAGCTGTCTTTGATATAATGATTTCCGGATGGTGCATCATATATTCAAGCAGCGCGTATTCCTTCGCCGGGAGCTCTATTTTCTCGCCATCCCGATAGACAAGCCTGCGAAGGATATCAATCTTCAGTCCTTTGTAGCTCAGGGTCGTTGGTTCCGCGTGCTTTCTGTCTCTTCTGATAAGGGCTTGAATCCGGGCCAGTAATTCACTGAAGGAAAAGGGTTTGATCATATAGTCATCGCCTCCTTTTTGCAGACCTTTTATCCGGTCGTCAACGGATTGTCTGGCACTGAGAATAAGTACCGGTGTATTGACCTGGTTCTGCCTGAGCCGCTCGATGAGGCTGAGTCCATCAAGACCCGGCAGCATGATGTCGATGATGGCCGCATCATATTCGTTGGCAAGAGCATATTCGAGTCCCGATACCCCGTCATGACAGACATCAACAGTAAAAACCGCCTCTCGTAGACCTTTTTCAAGGAAAGAGGCTATTTTTTTATCATCTTCAACCACAAGCAGTTTCATAATCTTTCTCCCGTTCAGAACCTACAGGCAGATAATCGCGGCCTGACGGCCAGTAGTGGTGTCACCGCTCCTGGATGCCCGTCGATAGCTGAAATAGTCGCTGTTGCAGCAGGTACAGACACCGCTTATCCTGATATGTTTTTCTTGTAGCCCTGTTTTCAGTAATTGATGGTTACTCAGTGCCCAGAAATCAAAATATGCCGGCCGTACCTGAAATTTTTTGAAATAAGCAGGAAAGGTGGCGCGATAATGAACGAACTCTGCACAACAAGGGCCGAGAGAGGGGCTGATATAGGCATTAATATCTGCTGGATTGGAATTAAAAAGCTGTCTCATTTTCGATACGGTCTTACTGATGATATCGGCAACACTTCCTCTCCATCCTGAATGAATGGCTGCGATAACCTTTTTGTGTGGGTCATGCAGCAATACGCCCTGACAATCAGCTGATTGTACCATCAGGGCGACACCAGCGCAATTCGTTATCAGGGCATCATAACCATCCAGTTTCAGGTCAGAATCAGGTTTGTCCCTGATGACAGCGATCTTATCTTTATGTATCTGTCGGCTGCTGACCAGCACGGATGTCCTGATTTTCTGTTTGACTATTTCACGGTTCTGCCCGACATGGACGGGGTCATCTCCAACAGAAAAAGCTATATTCAGACTGGTATATGGTCCGTCACTCACCCCGCCGTGGACATTGGTAAAAAGATATCTCATGTCCGTATCATGTGCTCATCGATGATGAATAAGGATTTAGTATTCAAATAAAAAAAGTTGTCCCTGATTTTTGGTACTGACCTGACGATTTTATCCTTATTTAGGTAAAATTACCAGGAATGTAGTTCGAACGTCACCGGTTCTGCTGTTCAGAATCCGTATCAACTTATAGATTTACGAGTCAGGGAGGCTTTCTCCGACAAAGAAGTTCTCTGGCATTTTCCTCTCCCGTTGTTCGTCAGTCCAGGTCGTTGTCAGCGATACTTCAGGAGACAGGAACAAACAGCAGAGTCGCTGTCCCATCTGTCCATATCAGTTCCGGAACCGTGTTTCATCACATGGTCGAGGCTGTACAGCAGACAGAAGTTGACGCGGCAATTTGGCATGCCATTGCTGACCAGTCCGAACGACCATTGTCGTTTGGTCCGAATGCTTGCCACCAAAATCGAAAAAAGAGAAAACGCCGGTTGTCCGGTTCTAGGCCATGGTACCCTTCATCCCAGCTGGACGGTTTTCCTGCCTTTGAGATTTATTTCCGGAAAATAGCGGGTAATCGTATCCATGTTGCTGCATTGGAGAAATTTCCGCCATCGGAAAACAGTATCGATGAGACAGTGACTGCCGGTTATAAATCGGTACTGATCATTCCGCTGTTGATTACCATCGGGATGCATTTTTTTTCAGAGATATCGTCAAGGATTCTCCACGTTCATGGCAAAGCAGACTGAAAGAAAAGGGTATTTTTCTAATCGTATATGAAAAAGGGCTGGGATCATTTGACACCACTGCCCGTATTCTCTGTGATCACATCAGGGATGGTTTTTTGTCATGGTCATGACGCGTTCATTAAAGCCGGATTACAATTGTTCGCCAGGTAATTGACAGCACCCCCTTTTCAGGAGAGCAGCCCGGATCTGATGTGGGGCTCTTTGGTTTTTGAAAATCCAGAAGAATTATTCTGATTTTTATCATGTTCTTAACGCCTGTTATGATAAAGAAGTGGCTAATCATGCACGAAAGAATGGAAGCGTTTAGGAAAAACACGATTTATCAGTTGGTTATCTTGAATAATCGCATGGTGGACAGGAGAAAAGGTTTTCAATAAGAGAGGAGCGTATTATACTGTCATATCCCCTGTAATAATTATCTGGAGGTTTTGGTCATGAGGACAGCTCCCGTTATAGCCGCAATCATTTTTTTCCTCTTTTCTGCCTTTTTCTGCTTGCAACCACCTCTTCTTCTTAGTCAAGACTGGATTTATACCGTTCAGGAGGGTGACAATCTCTGGAAGATTGGCAAAAAAAATCTTAAAAGCATGCGTTATTGGCGGAAACTGGTGGATCTCAACAGGATTGATGATCCTGTTCATCTTCAGCCCGGTTCAACCATTCGTATTCCCTTTGACTGGTTGAAAAAAGGGGCATCGATGGCCAGATTAATTGCTGTTTCGGGTGAGGCTGTTGTTTTCAGAAATAAGGGTGTGACACCAATAAAAGCGGTCGTTGGTATGTTTCTCTGGAGTAATGACCGGGTTCAAACGGTAACCGGGAGTAATGTCACCCTGAAATTTGCAGACGGTTCTGAAGTACTGATTCAGGCAGAGTCTGAAATGGTGATCGGAAAACTGATGCGTTATGGTGCAACGGGGATGACAGAAACGAATTTGCGGCTGGAGTCTGGTCGGATACATAATAAGATTATTCCTGTATCAGGTCCAGGTTCACGATTTGAAATAAGGACTCCTTCCGCTGTAGCTGCAGCTCGTGGTACGGAATACCGGATTGGTACCGCTCCTGATGGTTCTTCCTGGACGGAAGTTTTGGCTGGAGCGGTTTGGCTTGACAGTTCAGGAGAAACAGACCGGCTGGAACGCGGCTATGGTTCGATTACCTTTCCAGATAAAAAACCATTGCCGCCAATAAAGCTTTTGCAGGCGCCGGATCTTTCAAAACTGTCCGAAAAGATTTGCAAGATACCCTTTCCGGTTAAAATTGATTCAATTCCCGGGGCCAGACAGTATCGAATGCAGATCGCAGCCGATCATCATTTCCGTTCGCTGTTGTTCGACAAGACCTTTCCCGGAACAAATCTCTGGGGTCCTGATCTCCCCAACGGTGTATATTTTCTTCGCATCAACGGAATAGACAATAATGGTCTGGAAGGACTCTATTCCGTCCACCGTTTCAATATGGTGGCCCATCCTGTTCCCCCGACGCCGCTTTCTCCGGTAATAGATGCCGTGATGGAAGACTGCCAGCCGACCTTTCGCTGGTCTCAGTCAAAAGAGATAAAACGCTACCATTTTCAACTGGCAGACAGTGACCGGTTCTCCACGTTGCTGACAGATGTAACGAATCTCAATGAACCGGAATATCGTCTGCAAGAGCAGCTGTCCCCTGGGCGTTACCACTGGCGGCTTGCCAGTCTGGACCCGTTGGGAAATTTGGGTCCGTATAGCGATCCGCAGCAATTTCGCTGTCTGCCTCCCAGTCCTGATATGTCAAATGCCAAACTGGATAAGGATGGAATGGTCTATCGCTGGCCGGAATCAAAAACAGCAGACCGGTATCGTTTCCAGATTTCCCGTGACGAGGCGTTCACCAACCCCTTTGTTGACGAAGAGCTTGTTGAACCGCAATTTAACCTTCATGTGCTGCCACCGGGTACCTACTATCTTCAGGTTGCAACGATTACTCCGGATGGTTTCACCGGTCCCTATTCTCTACCCCAGATGGTAGTAATAGAATCTCCTCCTCCGCATCCACTGGTGGTTGCTGGCTCGGTTCTGTTTACGATTGTGATTATTCTTTTATGAAAAGAGCTTTTTTTGATGACTCCTGGTGGCGAAAGCTGATTTTGCCGTTTTTTCTTATTGTTACAGGTCTTTATCTGTCATATAGCAATGCCCTGGTTCGCGTTGACCGGTTTATTTATGATGCTATTTTGACCCGGTTTACGAGAACTCCGGCAGAAGATGTCGTTATCATTGCTATAGACAGTGAAAGCCTTATTCGTTATGGGCAATGGCCCTGGCCGCGGGAAATACACGCAGATCTGATTGATAAAATTTCCATTGGTGGGGCAAAAGCTATCGGCTTTGATATTATTATGTCAGAACCGGATCGCAGCGACCGAAAGAATGACCGGTTACTCGCTCAGGCTCTGAAAAGAAGTAACAAAGTCGTTTTGCCGGTGTTTGCTGAGCACAGTGTCAGCGGTAACGGGCTCCATCTTGCCCGACCGGTTCCTATCCTTGCAGAGGCAGCTGCCGGGCTTGGTCATGTTGATTTTGAACTGGACGCAGACGGTATTGTCCGCCGCACCTACCTCAAAGGCGGCATTGGCTATCCGGAATGGTCTGCCTTTGCTCTGGCAGTCCTGCAGACTGCCGCTGGTAATGAGAGGGAAAAACCGGATGATAGTGCCTCAGCGGTGTCTTTACCGGTCAATAATTGGGTCAGGGCTGATGAAGTGCTTCTTCCTTTTGCCGGTAAGCCCGGGCATTTTAAACGGATATCCTATGCCGCCTTTATGGAAGCGAATTTCGACCCAACGCTGCTCCGTGATAAAATTGTTTTGGTGGGTACGACTGCCTCATCGCTTGGAGATACATTGCCAACACCGGTTTCCGGCGAGTCTCTTCTTATGTCAGGCGTTGAAATCAATGCCAATCTGCTGGACGCCCTGAACCATGATCTCATTATCAAGCCGATGAGCAAAGATGCCCGTGTGCTGTTCTCTGTGATGCTGATTGTCAGTGTTTTACTCTGCTATACCATTGCCTCTCAAAGGATTATCCAGCTAACTATCGTAACGGCAATCGTATGTGTTCTTTTTCTCTCCGGCTTTTTATTAACGATCAATCATATCTGGTTCCCTCCCGCAGCGGTCTTGTTCACCCTGTTTCTCAGCTATCCGCTCTGGGCATGGAGACGCCTTGATCGGCTGGTTGCAAATCTTTTTTTTGAACGGGAACAGGCTATGGTTATTCTGCACTCCATTGTTGATGGGGTTATCACCACCGACAGCAATTGTGTGATTACCTATATCAACCCGGTAGCCGAGGGGCTGACCGGACAGAGTAACGAAAATGCGGCCGGCAAGCCGTTACATGACATTTTTGCCATAGAGGATGAGCAGTCAGGAAAAAGTGGCGAAGATCTGGTCAGGGAGTGTCTTGAGCTATCCCAGACGGTTTCGTTTCACAACGATCTGAGTTATCGGGATACGAATGGTCGAAACCGTGTCCTCAGAATAAACGCGGGCCCGCTTTGCAACCGAAGTGGACAGGCATCTGGTGCCTTGATTGGTATTAATGATATCACAGAAAAGCGGGAAGCACTGGCAAAACTCACCTACCAGGCAACTCATGACCCGCTTACGAATTTGCCGAACCGGGCGCTGTTTTTTGACCGTTTGGAGCAGGCAATCATTCGGGTAGCAAGAGATGATGAGTATGTTGCAGTTCTTTTTCTTGATCTGGACAATTTCAAGAAAGTAAACGATCAAATCGGTCATTCCGGTGGTGATCTGCTGCTTCAGATGATTGCTGAGCGGATGAAGAGTGCCTGCAGGGGAAGCGATACCGTTGCACGGCTTGGTGGTGATGAATTTGTCGTTCTGCTTGAAGGTTTCACTGATACCTCCATTGTGGTAACCGTTGCAGACAAACTGCTGCATCTGCTCAGAGAACCCCTCACGATTGATAATCATGAGTTCTATACTACGGGCTCTCTCGGTATCAGTATCTTTCCCAAGGACGGTAAAAATGCCGATCAGCTTGTCAGAAATGCTGATATTGCAATGTATGAAGCGAAGAAAGGCGGACGTAATAATTTTCTCTTCTTTTCTAATGAAATGAATGATCTGATCCAGGGCCGGCTGCGGATGGAAAACCAGCTCCGTGCAGCCTTGAGTCGATCGGCTCTTGAACTCTATTATCAGCCCCAGATACGGCTGAAAGATAATAAGATTGTTGGGGTAGAAGCCCTTGCGCGCTGGACGGTAGATGACAAAAGTTTTATATCCCCCTCTTCCTTTATTCCTGTTGCCGAAGAAAGCGGCCTGATTCTGCCATTGAGCGAATGGGTATTGTATACCGCATGCAGACAGGCGAAGGCGTGGCAGGAGGAAATGGGTTTTCCGGAGCGTATGTCAATCAATATCTCTCCTCGTCATTTCCTTAAAGATAACCTGCTGGAACAATTGGAGAGGATCCTGCGGAAGACCGGTATAGCTCCGCAAAATCTGGATCTTGAAATAACCGAAGGGCTTATCATGCAGGATATGAACAGATCAGTGGCTATTATGAAAGATTTCAATAAGATGGGAGGGACGGTGTCCATTGACGATTTTGGCACCGGCTATTCTTCACTTGCCTATTTAAAAAATTTTCCACTACATAAATTGAAAATCGATAAGTCCTTTATTGATGGAATAGACAAGGACAGAAAAAATGCGGCACTTGCCAGGACCATCATCACCATGGGCCATGGCCTCGGACTTGAAGTCGTTGCCGAAGGGGTTGAAACTGCGGAGCAATTGTCCATTCTCCGGAAATTGGGATGTGATATTGTCCAGGGATATTATTATTCCCGGCCATTACCGGCAGCTGAAGTGACCCGGTTTCTTCATGAATCAATCATCGATGGTTAAGCGAACAAGGTTGTTACCTTAGCCTTCTAGCTTTATGAAAAACCATGAGGATTTGAGTAAATTAGCATGAACATCCGAATAACTTCATTACAACGAGGACTGTTCATGAATTAAATGATATATTTATTCTCGGCCTCTGTTGTTTGTGTCATCATGTTCTGACCATTTCTGACGGCCACTGAGGAACAATTCCCCTCTTCTTCTGCACGCTTGGCTGATTCCATCTGGTACAATTGTTTATCAGGGTACGGGATGAATTGCCCCGAGCTGAAGCCAGGGATCATACCCCCGCCAAAGAAACCAGGCGGGCGGTTTTGAAGGCTTCTGATAAAGGCTGGCAGAAGTATAAAGAAATGCCATTGTCGAACTCGAAATGTTTGCCTTAATTACGGTCAAAGTCTGGCGCATTAGAGGAAGGCAGCACTGGGTAAACAGGACTGAATGTCTTCGATTTGATAACGTATAATCTTTCCGAATGGTGGTCTTTTCCTCTGGTTGATGGTTTGCTTTGGCGACTGCCAATTAACCATGTTGAGGGCACCTTTTCATTTAAATGTACGAAAAATATTATACGTTATCCTGATTTACGATTAGCTGACGCTACTAATCAAAACTGTCGACCAAAGTCGTAAGATTCACAAATTATAATTGTTACTGAGCAATCGACACCCCAAGAGTAGTAATTGGTTTGTTGGCAATGATGAATTTGGGGTCGTCTTGTTGAATATTGAGGAGTCGATATTGTACCTTCTATTAACCAGAGAATATTTTTTACCGATTAAATCAACCTATCAAATCACAAAACCAGTCTAGTTCAAGTTTCTCGTCTCTTAATCTTTTTAAAAAACTAGCTGTTGAAGTCTTCATTTTCGCCGAAGTGTAAGCTTTTGCTTGAGCAATTTTTATTACCCGAGAAGGGGCATTGTCCATAGTTGCTACAGCAATAACAGCACCATGAGAATCAACTATTGCTAGTGATACAGCATCTCCTTGCTCTTTATTAATAAAGTCTAATGTTTGTTTAATTGCTTCCAAAGCATTTACTAGTGTTATTTTCATAATAATTGAAAAGACTGATTAATATCCTTCACTAAAGTAATATGAGAGAAAGCTGAGGAATATATGTAATAAGTAAAAGTACAAGTATCATTACAAAAAGTAATGGTACTGCTGCACGCGCGACAGATGTTAGTTTTGTCTCACTAATACTGCTGGCAACAAAAAGATTGACCCCAACAGGAGGGGTTGCAAAGCCAATCGCAAGATTTACAACCATGACCACCCCAAAATGAATTGGATCCATCCCTATTTTCATAATGAGTGGCATAAGAATAGGAGTGATAATGACAATT
>PDWJ01000808.1_pt1 | contig 69214 bp, 56 predicted proteins | sample 1430881 | NCBI WGS metagenome assembly PDWJ01 (sample SAMN01162460, study PRJNA174530) | Oral metagenome, whole genome shotgun sequencing project. | biome: Marine environment; feature: Marine mammal; material: Swab sample of the gingival sulcus; isolation source: swab sample of gingival sulcus... | reverse complement strand
GCAGAATCGAGAATAATCAGGTCAAAAATGTTTTGTTTTTGACTCATAAAAATAAAAATTGGAATTTTCCCGCTTTGCAGAGGCTTAATCAGAGGTTCCTTAGTTTTATTTTAACATAGAACCCTTATCTCAAAAAATGCATTTATTTATTGAGGTTACACTAGATCGAAACGCCCTTGAATAAATTGATGATGCCGTAAAATTTCCCTGTTTTTAATGATCGCCTTTAATTTGTATTTTTTTCGCACATGTTGAAAGACATAAATCCCAAACACATTTTTTTGACTCACAATTTAAGCATCTAAATTCTGCCGCACATAATTCTCCTTTGCTAAATAAGGTCTTAAGCTTTTCAATTTTAATCTCAAGCTGTACAAAATCTATTTTTTCATTCTTCTCTCCAGGTTTCATAATAGACACCTTCTTTAATTAAAGGTTGGTATGACCCGATTAAGTTAAGTCATACCAAATATAGATGCCTTGGTTAAGACGTAAATACTTGGATATCACCAGGATGTCTTAACATCTTATTCACTTCATCAAGATGTATTTCTTCAGCTACAATCATCTCTCTAGCATATTCTTCCAGAAGTACAGATAGCCCGCCTTCAGTTAGCTGTAACAACTCATAGTAAGCTTTAAGGGCTCTTTTTTCGTGCTCCAGGCTCTCTCTAAGAATGTCACCAATATCATGCCGTTCGGTTTCAAGCAATGTTCCAATTTTTAGTGAAGGATGGCCGCCTAAAAGTGTTACAAATTCCCCTGCTCTATACGCATGGGACAAACTTTCCTGTGCGTTGTTTTTCATCCAGTCAACGATGGGGAGTCTATTGTATCCATAGATCATTAAAGAGTAGTGTGTATAACACACAACACCAGCTAATTCAGTTTCCATGATCTTGTTTAGGATATCAATAGCTTTTTTGGTATCTATATCGTTCATCTGTCTATTTTCTATGCCATGATTATTTTTTCTTATGCCGGAACAGGCCTTGCCTTGCCCTGTACAAAGGCTATCTCCATTAACATGAGAGAGCTATTTTTTTCTGGTAGTGCTCCAAAAGACTGATAACAATTTTTTTAGTTTCCTGCAGTTCATAATTTTAGCCTTAAGATGAATTTTAAGAAAATTATAGTTTAAATGATAATCATTATCATTTAAACATGGTTGTGAGATTTTTTAATTCAAGCCGATTGATCTAGCTAAAAAACCACATAAATTATATGGTAAGCAAGCTTGTTGTGTGTCGTGCCCTAATCCGGGAAAATTGTCAACGTCCTGATTCAAGTGCGTAATATACCATTGCAGAGGGTATACTCGCGCGTGGCTTGACTGGCGGTTTTCGTGCGAAACAGCGGTTGGCCGACAAAGGCCATGATAAAAGCTATGATAGCGATGCCCTCCTGAAACAAGCCCGCTTGCAGGGTATGGAGCCGGTCATACCCCCAGGGAAAAATAAAAAGAGGCACACCAATACGATGCGTCTCGCTGTAAACTCCACCAGCGCGTTGAAAATGCGCTCCTGCATCGCGAAAGGTGGCGCACCATGGCCACCCGCCAGGCCAGAAGCGCCGCTTTATTCCCTGCTGCCACTTCCAGTGCATCGGTATTATGGAGTAAAAGGATGCTATCTAGGCTTCTGTCGGAGCTATGTGTACCATTAACTGATTAAATGGAATACCCCAACCATATCGATTACACGCACTAACGGCGCTTCGTTGCAGGCAGCGGCGAATTGCCCAGTAATCAGCGGCAGCGGCGCCCGTAAAAGAAGCGACAATCAACAAATTGAGTGAGGAAGCGGCTGCTTCGTTAAAGTCCACCATGAGACTTTCCATGTGTGGATAAAAAGCCTGTTGCTCCAATTGTTCGGTGAGGAAAGTGTGTAGCTGTGGGACGATCGTCTCTATAATCTCGCCTTGATGACTGTAATCCAGCCCAAATACTATGGGTATGGCAAATCCTTCCTGTGACAAGTTGCGAGGGTTCAGTGCAAGGTAATCGGTAGTTGCATACGTTTTGATAGCACCCAAAACCTGCATACTCACATTTTCAGGGGTTTGCGTCAGTACTTTACCGAAGATATCGCCATCCAAAATAACAAAGTCATTTTCTCGGCTGGGGAACCAGGGCTCATGCAATGCAGGAGGGCGCGAATTCATATCGATTAAATAACTCAGCGGTATGTACACGGTACTCCCTCGCAGTAAAGGATTTTCTAAAATGGAATAGATATTCAATGTATTGATCCGATAAGGTAAGCCGTTGTACATAATGCGCTGGCCCTCATGAATACTCCCCATACCGAGCATGGTATAAATTTCCTTGATAACATGTGGTAAGGAATTTCGTAATCCCCATGCAATTAAGATAGTAATCAAGAACAGTACTGTTAAAAGTAACCAGTCACCAAGTGCGGATAGAATCAGGGCAGCTACGAGCAAGGAGGCGATTACAGCCAGGATCTTGATGAGAAGTGCTATGACCTGGACCAGTGGGCGGTTTTTTGTTTTTTGTCCCCGACGTGTTGATCGGCTAATAAGCTGCCCTAGCCTTGTGAACAGGAAAAACGTCAGAATAAAACCACCGGTAGCCAGCATTAATGTTAAGCCATGACCGCTAGCGAATTCCTTAAAAGTCTCAATAAAGCGTTTGTATGATGTCTTGGCTGGTATAGCTGTCTGTTCAAGTTGTATCTTGAGTCGATCTAGCTGATTTTGTGCTTCTTCCTGCTTTTCTTGCCACTGTTTTTGCAGTGCAGTGAGCTTTCTTTTAACAGCCGGTTTTTTTACTTGAGGTAGTAACTTTTGCAGATGCGCAAGGGCATCAGTAGCCATTTTTTTCTGTGCCCTGTATTGATTCTGCTGAATTGTCATTTTCTCAATATCACGGGCACGTTGTGTCATCCGTTTGAGGCTGTCAAATAATGGTCGAACAAGCGCTTGTATTCCTTTTTGCCAATCAAATTGCTCTTCACGCAGAGAAAGCGATGCTATGCTTTTTCCGCCCGTTGCCAGTTCCCCAAACGCAATTTCAAGCTCTTCGATTTCCTTTGTGAGATTCTCTGATTCTTTTTGCAGTTCTTTCTTTTTTTCAGGATTTGTCGTGCTTTCAGCCTGCTGTTCAAGCGTGGCAAGATGCGTTTTCATATCCGCTATCATCTTCATGAGCGTATGGAGCTGTTCTTCTCGTGAAGGTGCAGCATCCAGTTCGTGCCCGGAGATGTGTTGAGTTTGTGGGGGCATCTCGGGTGAGTTTTCCGGTTTGGCTACCTTGGGCTGGGCGTGAATATCTTGAGCCAAAAGGATGCAGATACTTACAATAGCTAACCAGCGAAAAGGCATGAAACATATTCTCCTGTAAATTTGTGGGAGCGTAAGTGGAAAGGCTGCTTGGGTTAGGCAGCATGGCTGTACGGCGTTACCTTGGTGTACGGGATTTATCAGTACAACGTTATGCTGTATAAGTCGCGGATATTGCCGGTGGCGGCTGAAGGGGTTACAGCGCCAAAAGTAATGACTTAATTAACTGCCGGATAGCGGTGGAAATTCAGTGTATCGGGATTGCTGTTGTCGCACGGCAGGATTGTACTGAAGACAGTTAGGTACACAATCGCACTCAAAGGCGATTTTTATAGGCGCAATCAGATTCTGGTTTTTAAGCTGGAATAGTCGAGGTACGACGCGATCGCGCAAGCTCTCAGGATCAATGGTGTTGACATAAATCTTGGTGCCACCCTCAAATCCGGCAGGTGTTGAAACGCGCCATTTTATCAAGATTCGCCATGGCATCGGCACGTCAACATCAGGTGGTTTGTAATACCATTCTTCATTGCAGGGAATATCAGGGCCGGTGGCGGCATGACATGCATGAACCAGATCAGACATGCAACGTAATTCTTCCGGCGAGTGGTTCCACGGTTGACTGCGGGCGCTTTTGGAAAAAATGGCCAAGGTAGGATAACGGTGACCGAAACCGGCATGGGCAATCGCATGATCGTTTTCAGCAATCACCAAGTTGCGATAGGCCGCAAAGTTGATAGCTGCTTCATTATATATATTGGGGTTGGCGCGAACCTGTTGCAGTTCAAGATCATTCTGGGCACCTCGCTCATCAATCGCAACGAGCTGTTTGTGGAGATGATCGAAAGACGCACCTGCTGGTTTTAGCCAGTTCTGGAAAACCGTGACATAACGAATATAGCGATTGCTGATATACAGATCGCGTGCCGCATCGATGGTAAAGCGCATGTATTGATAGTGTTCTTCCGGCGTCAGTGTTCCAGAAGAGGCTAATTGGTTATCATGTGTTGCCCCGTCGATAAAATGACGGCGGGGGATAATCAATTCATGGCCTCCACCGAAAAAGGCATCAGCAATTTGTAGCTGCTCGTCCATAGGCAAACGCTCTTGAGCGACTTCATCCAAACCCGATGCTTTTAGGCGCTGTGCAATCACCTGAAAAGCGTGACGACGGCCCGCCGGTGAAGCCAGATAATTTTTTTTGTGGGATTCAGCCGTTTCTGACAGCTTGTAGTTAAAGTTTTTTTGCCAGTAATCGAAGGAAATAATTTCAAACAGATTGGGGATGCGGCGAAACTCTGCCGTAGTCTCGGAAAGCTGATCCACCATTAGATAACGTAGCGTAATAAATTCATTATTAACCTTGATTAACCGGGCTTTTTCCGGCGGGGTTTCCAGATAGCGTTTGGCGCAAAATGCACAGTGTGCATCGTGCTTGGCCGGGTTAATTGCAGTTGGGGTCTGTGAGTTGATCCCCAGCGGGCGATTGCCTCGCCCGGGAACCGTCCATACTGCTGTACCTGTGAACGGGTTAACCTGCTTGATAGTACCATCAGCCATCTTCATCAGATAGCTGGATTCAGGGATAACGTATGGCTGCATATCCAATTAAACCTCTTTTTTTATTCGTTATGATTTTTTTACAGCCTGTTACTCACCGTTGCATCCTGTCTGTTCTTGCATCAACTGACGCAGACGGGAATAATCGGGCTTGCCAGAACCTAGGAGTGGAATGCCATGCACAGTCTTTATCTGTCGAGGAATATAACGCTCACTTAGGCCTTGACGCTGTACGCATTCAATGAGTTCCCGACGTTCCGTATTGTGACGGGTAGTCAGCAGCACAATGATTTCACCTTTAACCGGATCAGGTTGGTTGAGCGCAACATGCTGTTCTTCAGGCCAGCACTCGGTAGCCAGTTGTTCGACTACAGCCAGCGAAACTATTTCACCGCCCATCTTGGCAAAACGTTTGACGCGCCCAAGAATGGTTACAAAGCCATCGTCATCAATGCGGACAATATCACCGGTATCATGCCAACCCAAACCACGGTCAGTACTCGGTGGTGTCAATACACCGGGCTGTTCGGCTAATAAATAACCCGCCATAATGTTTGCACCGCGCAAGGATAGTCGCCCACCGTCAGGAATGCCTTCTATGGGCTCCAGGTGTGTCTCTATGCCCGGGAATAATTTCCCGACCGTACCTGCCAGATGATGGCGGTTGGTATTACAGGCGACTACCGGACTCGCTTCCGTCAAGCCATAGCCCTCATTGATGCGAATACCAAACTTGTCCGCCCACAATTGACGGGTTTCCTCAAGCAACGCTTCCGCACCCATGACGACCAATCGAACACTGAAAAAGTCATAAGGGTTGGCATTGCGCCCATAGCCCATCAGAAATGTGTTGGTACCCACCAGTATGGTGGCACAATGTTCATAGGCTATTTCCGGAATGATACGAAAATGTAGCGGTGTTGGATAAAGGACTGTCCGTGCACCTAGCAGCAGGGGCATGAGTGTTGCTGTGGTTAGACCAAACGCATGAAACAGCGGCAGCACGTTGAGAACGGTATCTTGCGGCGTAATATCAAACACAGCTCGTGTCTGAGCGATATTGGCGAGTAGATTACGGTGTGTGAGTACTACGCCTTTCGGTTTTTGCTCTGAGCCGGAAGTAAACAAAATAACTGCTGGATCGTGGCAGGTTACTTCGCCGGCCATCCGTCGAAAAGCACGCGCGGGCGATAATGATCGCAGCCATCCACGTGCGCGCATGGGCAAAGTTACCTGTGCTTTCAAATCTTCAAGAAACACGATCCGAGCGTGTGCTTTAAGTGCCTTGATATGCCCATCCAGATCGGCGGTTTCAATGAAAGCGCGTGAGCTGCAAATGGTTTGCACCTCTGCCGTTTTGCAGGAATTCGCTACATCCCGGGAACCGGCAGAAAAATTCAGGATGACCGGCGTTTGACCCCGTATATGCAGTGCAAACAAGGTAATGGCTATTGCCGCTGCATTGGGCAACAGGACACCGATATTATTCTGATCGGCGCAGCTGGATTCCAGTACGTCTGCGAGGATAAAGCTGCGAAGAATGAGGTCACGAAAATTGAGACGTTGCTGCTGCATATCTTCCAGTATGATAGACTTGTCACCGTGTCGCTCTCGCGCTTCCAATAAGCCCATAAAAAGGGTCTGGTCGATCTTTATACCGGCATAGGCCAGCTCAGTCATCAAACGATCCAGTTGTTGACCCAAATGATGGCGGCGAACACGGCTACTGGCGGCAGGTGCATGCAAGCGGCGTGGTGGCAGCATGGTCAGGCGAATACGCGGAAACCAACGCCGTCGAACTATCGTATCCAGTCGTGACAGCAGACTGTATTGTGCGCCATCGATATATATCGGTAACAAGGCGGCATCGGCTTTGTCGGCTGCCAGCGCTGGCCCTTCATAAATTTTCATCAGCGCCCCGGTAGTGCTCAACCGTCCTTCGGGAAAGATAGCAATCCGCTCGCCCGTATTAATGTGTTGAATCAATGTTTTCAAATAGTGCGGGCTGGTTGGGTCAACGCTGATATGGCGGGTGATGGCAATTAATGGTTTAACCCACCAACGTTGCGCCACATGGGTATTAATGACGAAAATCGGCATATCCGGTAGAAAGGCTGCCAGCAAGACACCATCCAGATAAGAGACGTGATTGGCAACGATCAGCAATTTTTGCTCATCGTAGGGATAATGCTCCCAGCCATGTAATTCTACCCGAAAGAGATGGGCAAGTATCCAGCGAATCAGTCGTTGCAATAGATAGCGCATAGGCTTAGATAGTGTCGTCAATTTTTTACTCTATACGTCGATGCACCGGATGTAGGCAGCGGCAAGAAATGAAGCGGTGTTTTTGGCATGACAGGTAGCCGTGGCGCGCCGCCTTTTGCGATGCAGGGGCGCATTTTCAACACGATGGCGGAGCGTGTAAAGAGACACATCGTATTGGCGCGTCTTTTTTCTATTTTTCCCTGGAGGTATGATCAGCTGCACACCCTGCAAGCGGGCTGGCTTCAGGAGGGCATCGCGATCATAGCCCCGGTCGGTCAGCCGCAGTTTCGCACGAAAGCTGCCAATCAAGCCGAGCGTCGGTGTACCCTCTGCAAGGGTACCTGCCGTAATAAATGCTTGGATCGTTATATTGTGTGACGATGTTCTTGTCGCCAGATGCTCTGCAAGGGTACCTGCACAAATATTAAGTGCCCGGATCGGCAGACCATGCCCGTCCGTGGCCAGAAGCCTCTTGATGTTCCTACTTGCCGCCCGCCGCATGGGGAGGCGCTTTGTAATGGCTCGCGCCGACCATTAACCACTTAATAATCGGGTTCGTCGATGAATCGCTCCAACAACCGCGCCCACGCCCTCCGGTCGCGCCACCGGCAACATGGCGCTGTATGCTTTTCCAACCCCCCCTCAGAGGGTGGATTATGCCCCGGTGCCCCGATGTGTAATATCCAGAAAACAGCATTGATATTAATCCGGCGGGCATTAATATACTGTTCTTTAAAGTTAAATATACGTAAGTTCAGATGGTTAAAATATTAAGATAAAGCCTGTTTGCCCGCCGAATTAATAAATCAATGATCATCCGTTGCAGGTCGTCCCACCTTGCCGGTACCTTCCGGCATATGCGATTCTAATCATACCCGCCGGAGTGTATCGGATATGGCGTGTCGTCGATGCACTGTCATCGTTTGTCTCCATGGCGTGATCCAGAGACACGCTATCATGGATTCATTAATTTGACGACGCTATCTAGCGTAATCCATGTTCGCAAGTGGCTGCGAAGTGTATTTCTGGCCAGCGTTCCTGGGTGAGTTGCAAATTGACCCGACTTGGAGCGATATAGACCAATTCACCATGATGATCAAGTGCCAGATTATCAAATGCCTTTTTCTTGAATTCCTCGAAGCATTTGGCGTCGCTGCAACTCACCCAACGTGCGGTATTTACGTTAACATTCTCAAAATGACATTCAACACTGTATTCGCTGCGCAAACGAAAAGCAGCGACGTCAAATTGTAGAGTCCCAACCGCGCCGATAATGAGATCATTGCTGTTAAGTGGTCGGAACAGCTGCGTCGCGCCTTCCTCACATAATTGTTCCAGACCTTTTTGCAAGGCTTTCATTTTTAGGGGATCATGCAGGCGGGCACGGCGAAACAGTTCCGGTGCGAAATCAGGAATGCCTGAGAATTGAAGGTCTTCACCCTGGGTGAAGGTATCACCAATACGAATGGTGCCATGATTGTGCAAACCGATAATATCACCAGGATAGGCGGCTTCCACATGCTCGCGTTCGGAAGCCATAAAAGTTAGCGCATCGGCAAGCTTGATATCGCGCCCTAGCCGAACATGTCGTGCTTTCATTCCGGGCTGATAATGGCCTGAACACACCCGTAGAAAAGCAATACGATCACGATGCTGTGGATCCATGTTGGCTTGTATTTTGAACACGAAGCCGGTGAAAGTGGTTTCACCGGGTTCGACGTTGCGACTGGCAGCAATCCGTGGGCAGGGGGAAGGTGCATATTGGATGAAATCATCCAGCATTTCCTGTACACCAAAACTGGTGAGCGCTGAACCGAAGAATACCGGGGTCAGTTGTCCAGCGCGGTACGCATCAAAATCGAAAGCGTGACTGGCGCCTCGCACCAGTTCAATTTCATCGCGCAGTGCCTGTGTTTCTTCTGCACCCAGGATTTGATCAAGCTCAGGATTGTTCAGCGCTTTCAAGGTATGGCCGGTATTAATGCGACCGTTACGCGATGGATCATGGAAGTGAATAAAATCATGGTTGAGATGGTAAACACCCTTAAGCGCCCGACCCATACCAATCGGCCAGGTAATTGGCGCACAGCGTATCTTGAGAATATCCTCGATCTCATCAAGAAGTTCAATTGGATCGCGTCCTTCCCGATCCAGCTTGTTAATAAATGTAAAAATAGGAGTGTCCCGTAAGCGGCAGACCTCCATCAGTTTAATCGTGCGGTCTTCAACGCCCTTAGCGCAGTCGATCACCATCAATGCTGAATCTACAGCGGTCAGGGTACGATAGGTGTCTTCAGAAAAATCCTCGTGACCTGGCGTGTCGAGCAGATTGACAATATGTTCGCGGTAGGGGAACTGCATCACTGAGGAGGTGACTGAAATACCACGCTGCTGTTCCAGCGCCATCCAGTCGCTGGTGGCATGACGGGATGCTTTGCGCCCTTTAACGGTTCCGGCAAGCTGGATTGCTCCCCCAAACAGCAGCAGCTTTTCAGTCAAGGTGGTTTTGCCTGCATCAGGATGGGAGATGATGGCGAAGGTTCGGCGTCGGTGGAGTTGATCAAGGAATGTACTCATTACGGATGGATTCAGATCTTTGTCAATGTTGGAGAAGCGCGTAATTTTACCTGAATTGTGCAACAGCGATGCTGTAGGATTTTTCAAGTAGCCAGAATTTGTGCCAAACCGATGGTCGTCATTGAAGCCTATTTATTATGAATATTGAAATTTATGCTTGAAACGACAATATATGGCCATATTTTCAACTGCCAAGCATATAAAGCCGGTAAACCATATTTATTTGTAAGCGACTATCTATAGATAAAACTTAGATGTTTAATAGAAAAGATTATATAATACAAAAAGCCTTGCTAGACAGAGAGCTTGCCAGGCTTTAAGAGATTAATAAATTAAGAAATGATTAATTATCGTACCATAAATAGAAAGTATTTTGCTAAAATGATTATACCATTATAATGATTATTAATGGTTAGATAAGTATTTTGTAAACAAGATATAGTAACTCAGTATTTAATATAGCAATTTTTGCTATAGAAAAAATGCCATGGGGTAATCAGCCGCTATAGACAGCACCCTAAAATACATGTAACCAATAGCTGCTAATACAGAGGTGGGGGTGAGTCCACCAGCCTCTGCATCAACAAAATCAGGTGTAATTATGAGACCTCATATTCTGCTTGTTTTATTTTTTTATACGGGTTTTGCGCTTGCCGAAGAAGCCGGCTGGTGGGAAAAATTAAGCAAGGAAACACGTACGATCTGGGCTCAATCCAGGGAGGCAGTGAGTTCTGCTGTTGATTATTCTGGTAGTGGAGAACAGGAGGATTACTTCTCCAGGGTTTGGCAAAAATTAACCCCCAATCTGGAAAAGATTACGGTATTGGAGGATGCGCATGAGAGTTTACCTGATTCATCGTTGTTTGGCAGAGACAAGCAAGAAAATCAGGAGGATATTAATCAGCTGCTTGATGAGGCCATTCGTATTTTACAGATATCGGATGCCAGCGAAATTCGCAAGGATATTAGTGCAATTGAAGAGCAAGTACAACAAGCCAAGCAGCGGATTGCCACTTATCGTCAGGAACAGGTCAGTGCACCAGTTAAATCAGGCTGGAAAACGACAATGAGTGACTATGATAAAAAAATTGCTGCTGAAAAACAGTTAGTTGTACGGTTAAAACAGGAAATAGACCAAAAAAAGCAAACATTCCTATTAAGGCTGCATGAGATTGGTTTGCAGATTGACAGGCAACAACTGGACTTGCTTTTGGCAAGTGTGGTTGGTGATGATGCTATTCAAAGCAGTATTGTCTACAATAATGTCAAGCTGGTTAGTCAGCAATTAATGGAGTTGACCAGGAAAACAGGCGAAGACATTAATATTAGCAGGCGCTATTACGGGATGTATACCATACTGCTAAAGATACTTTTACATATGCAGAATCAGTTTATTACCGAGATCGATGACAATTATCGCCCTAGTATTGCACGGATTGAAGCCGAGACCAGAAACCTGATGAAAAGTACTCGAAGCATTTTGGATCAGGAAACGCTAGACAATCGCCGCCGGTATCTGGAAGCAAATTTTCAGGCACAAAAGCTTACATTAAAGACTGCCGATTTGTACAAAAAGCATCTTGATGCACAACACAAAAAAATTGTCCGTGCAAAAGAAAAAATACAAGCTGATTTACAAGTAGCAATGAATACGTATCATACCGTTAAAGTCAGTGGTGATCTGGTGAGTTTAATGCGGTCAAGCTCAAGATCGTTTGACGACCTTCTTAATATTCAAGTGCCGGATCTGCTGGTTTTTGAAAACGTGCAAATGAAAGATGAATTTTCAACATTGACTGCGAGACTGAAGGAATAAGCATGTTTTATACCTGTCTTTTCTAGATGGCGGCTGTGACTACCCGTAATTTGCTGTACTATCGACACTTTTTGGCGCCACGCTATTGGCTTGTCTGGCTTGGGTTAAGTATCGCTAAAGTCATAGCGATGTTGCCGTTTCGTTGGCAATTGTTTCTGGGTCGCCAATTGGGCGGGTTATTTGGCAAACTGGCTCGGCGACGACGACACATTGCCCGTATTAATCTGGAGCTTTGTTTTCCTGAACAATCTGCGGCTGAGCGGGACATTTTATTAAAAGCACACTTTCATTCGCTGGGTATTGGCATTTTTGAAACTGCGATGGCATGGTGGGCGCCTGATAAAAAGCTAAAGGATCGGGTGCAAATCGAAGGTCTTGAGCATTTACAGCGGGCACTGGCTCGTGGCAAGGGTGTCGTTTTATTGACCGGACATTTCACAATGCTGGAATTAGCCGCCCGTTTTATAACGCTATATCAGCCTTTTCATGCCATGTACCGCCCACATAAAAATCCATTATTTGAAGCCATGATGCGCCATGAACGTGAGCGACGCAGCCAACTGCCGCCATTACCTCACGAAGATCTACGCGGTGTATTGCGTGCCCTCAAGCGTGGGCGGGCTATCTGGTATGCCCCGGACCAAAATCATGGATTACGTAATAGCGTTTTTGTCCCGTTTTTCGGTACACCCGCCTGTACATTAACCACCACTTCGCGTTTAGCCGCACTCAGTGGTGCAGCTATCGTTCCTTTTTTCCCGCGCCGCCTGCCGGGAACAGCGGGTTACAAGGTAGTCATCCTGCCGGCTCTAGAGCATTTTCCCGGCGATGACATAACGGCTGATACACGGCGAATCAATGCGTTGCTGGAAGACTATATCCGCCCGGTACCTGAACAATACTACTGGGTTCATCGCCGCTTTAAGACCCGCCCAACGGGTGAACCCCACGTGTATTAAGCTGTGAATACCAAGCCGATTGCCTATCGCGCCAATTTGCCGGATTGTCCCGATATTCGCCGTATTCTGTTGCTCAAGTGGAGCGCTATGGGGGATGTGGTCATCGCTACCGCCTTATTTGAAGATATCGCCCAGGCGTTTCCAGGTCGGGAGATTCATCTGAATACCTTGCCTGTCTGGGAAGGTTTATTTGTGGAAGATTCACGGTTCTCGTCCGTATTTGCCGTCGATTTACGCGCCCGTCAAGGCCAAATGCAGCGGATAGTGGAGTGGTTGCAACGGGTACGGGCAGGACACTACGATTTGGTGATTGATTTACAATGTAATGACCGCTCCCGATTATTATTAAGCCTGTTGTGGCTTGTGGGCTGCCACATTCCCTATCGGCTCGGTAATCGCCGGCAATTTCCCTACAATATCGCACCTGCCGAATTACCTAAACCGGTTCACACCATGACCCGCTGTCGTGCGGCGCTGGAGGCCGGCGGGATTTCAGCCACGACCCCCCGCCCGGTGCTATCACTCCCGCAATTCAACCATGCTCGGGTTGATCGGCTGATGAAAGCGCATGAACTGAGGGAAGGGCACTATGCCGTTTTTATGCCGGGTTGTAATGCAAAGGGGTATTTAAAACGTTGGGGTGCTGCGCGTTATGCAGCACTGGCCAATCGCTTTCATGAAGACGGCTTGGTACGTATTGTGCTGATTGGCGGAGCCGATGAAGTGGATGAATGCCAGGCGATTGCCGAGACTTGTGGTGAGTGGTTGGTCAATCTGTGTGGACAGACTGAAATTTTCGATATTCCATTACTGTGTCAGCCTGCCCGCTTGATCGTCGCTAACGATACCGGCGGTGCGCACCTTGCGTCTGTAAGCACAACACCGATGCTGGTGATCTGTGGGCCGACCGATCCACGTCGCGTAAAACCGTTGGGCGATAATGTAGTGACGCTACAGGCCGATCTGCCGTGCATCAATTGTTATCGCAAAACCTGCTCGCATCATAGCTGTATGTCGATGTTGACACCGGATCGCGTGTGGCAACGTGTGCAAAAACTTGTTCAAGAAGCAGCGTGACACATTCAGGTTCTGCCGCGACCCGATTCAATCCGATACATTATCCGTGCGATGCTCATCCGGCAGTGGCGGGGCATCATCGGGTAACAAGCGCGTACCGTATTTAGCAAATTGATGATGTTCGTATAATTTGGCATATTTGAGAAATACGTAAAATGCTGCAATTATCGAGTTGATAAAGCCTGCCCAGCCATTCATGAAGTTACGTTTAAACAGATAGCTGCGGATGAAGAAAAGTGGTGGATAGAACAGCATGATTAACGGAATGCCCCAACGTTGCCGCTTGAGTTTATAGGTCACCAATCCGGTAGAATAGCCGTTAATTTTATCGACTTTGGTATGAATATCTGTTTCACCGTAGTGGTACAGCGGTGCACGAAGTCGGGCAATGGTGCCGGTTACCTTGGGTGCGGCATGGATAGGTATATCATCAATCGTACCCTTGTGTTTATTAAACAGGCGCAGGTAATGGTTCATACGGGTCGCCGCGTTGTACATTCGCCAGAACATCTGTTCCCGACGCGGAATTTCGTAACCATCCACTGTGACACCCTGTTTTAGTAGCTGCTGGATCTCGGTTTGCAATTCCGGCGACAATGCTTCATCCGCATCCAGCAATAACACCCAGTCATGCCGGGTGGCAGCCATAGCCATCTGTTTTTGTGGGCCGTAACCCATAAACTTATGCTGAATGAGTTGCACACTGTAACGGCTGGCAATTGTCAATGTATCGTCGGTGCTGAAGGAATCGAGTACAACGATTTCATCAGCCCACTTGACGCTTTCCAGGCAGGCAGTCAGGGTACGGCCATTATTCAAGGTCGTGATAAATACCGAAAGCGGGATTCGGTCAGTCATAAATATGATCTGTCTTGAGCAGGTTCTTCACCTATAGTATGCACGAGATTGCCCATTGATAGTTTTTCCACGCTGGATTTGTGACCGAAAGCTTACTGGAAACTTATGATTGTATCGGCTCATATTATCGGTGGCGAGGCATTGGGGGGAGCTGAGTTATTCTATGCTCGATTTATCAATGCATTGTTAGCACGACAGTATCCTGTACTTGCGGTTACTGCTCCAGGAAGTCAGGTGGGGCGACTGGTAGGAACGGATGCGGTACAGGCAAAGATTCCAATGCGCGGTGTCTGGGATGTGCTATCACGTTGGCAAATTTCCCAATTGCTCTGTCAATATCAGCCCGAAATTGTTCAAACGTACATGGGACGGGCGACGCGACTAACGCATGTGCCGCCAGGTCGCCGTCCGGTTCATATCGCACGATTGGGTGGTTATTATAATCCACATGGTTATCGACATGCTCACGCTTGGGTTGTTAACAGTGCAGGTATTCGTAGCCACCTGATCCAGCATGGCTTTCCTGAACATCGGATTTTCCTTGTCAGTAACTTTGTCGCACCGTGCCATCCGAGTTCAGCCGATGAGTTAGGCCAGTTGCGCTGTGAACTGAGCATTCCGGATGATGCGTTGATTGTTACCACAGTTGGCCGATTACATCCAGTTAAAGGATTTGAAAATTTGCTGGCGGCGTTTGCAAAGGTGCCTGCACAGATTCATGATCGCCCTGTCTATCTGGTGGTGGTCGGCGATGGGCCACTTGCAACACAACTCCTGCAATATGCTGAACAGCTAGGGATTAGCCACCGTGTCCGTTGGCCAGGCTGGCGCAACGATGCCGGTCGTTTTCAGGAATTGGCGCATTTATGCGTTTGCTCCTCCATCCAGGAAGGTTTGGGTAATATTATTCTGGAGAGCTGGGCACGCCGTCGCGCCATGTTGTCAACGTGTGCACAGGGACCGGCAGATACCATTACTGATCGTGAGGATGGCTGGCTGGTGCCTGTTGGACAGCCTGCGGCATTCGCTTCGGCAATAGAGCATTTATTGCGCGATGATGCGTTGCGTTATCAATTAGCTGAAAATGGCCATCGTACCTTGATCAGTCGACATAGTGAAAAAACTATTGTTAATGACTATTTGGCGATGTATCAACAGTTATTGATGGCATGAGAAATGTATCAATTAAGTAACAGACGTTGGGGGGATCGCTCGCCATTCAAGGCGAAACGATAGTGCTATGGCGCTATAAGGCGGTATCAGTGTTATGTTGTTGGCTGAAATAGCTTAATCCGCCCAGGCAAATGAAAAGATAACAGGAAAATTGCCGGGTGGTGTAACTAAAACTGAGTAAGCCGGTGGCCATCAGGGCTAATGTGGCTGCCAGCAGTACACCGGCTCGCTGTTGATCTATCGTCGATAGGCATCGCCAATGATGAGCCAGACGAATCAGTGCCGTCGCAATGAGTGCCAGCAACAGGCCAGCACCGAGAAAACCGGTTTCATACCAGGCATCCAGCACAAAGTTATGCAGATGTCGAACCTGATGGGTAATGCCTCCCAGATCAAAGCTCAGCATTTGGGTGGCGGTGCGACCATTACCGATCCCTACACCTAGCCAGGGTTGCACAGGTGGGTTTTCCAGTGCCTGTTGCCACAGAATGGTTCGTCCTGCGGTAAACGCATCCAGCGGATGACCAGGGTCTAGTTCGACCTTGTTAAACGGCGTGCTATTCATGGCAATGCCAGCGATCAAAACCAGCAGGGCGACCGAGCTGATGCGCCACAAGCGCCAGTTTAGAACCCGCCAGCAAAACACCGTTAGCCCGACCACTAATCCCAACAACGCTGCTCGCCCTTCAGCAAGCGCAACATAGGCCACTGCTACCATCGTCACACTGGTCATCGCCATAATCCGCCAGCGTTGTGGGCAGTACCACCAGATACCGGCCAACATAAAAGGCAGGAGGAACGGCAGATTATCTTCTTTAAGCTGGGTAATCGGGCTGAATGGTTCCCCTGACAACTCCAGAACATACCAAGGCAGCATGAGGTATAGACCGACGAGCATCAATAGACCTGACAGGGCAAGGGTTTTGATAAAACGCTCAATATTGTCGGTGGATTCACATAGCGCTATCGGTACCAGCAGCAGGACAATGCTGTTGACTGTAAATTGCAGCCACGTTTGTATACTGCGCACTGGATCAGTTGAGCCTGCAATGCTGAGCAAAAAAAGCCCCAGCAGCGCCAGATAGAGCGGGGCAAGCCACCGGTCAAGATGATATCGATGATTCCAAAGCGTCGATAATCCCCATAGTGCGTAGATACTCACCAAGGTGTTGAAGAGTCCACGTCCACCTAGCTGGGTTAATGGCAGGATCGCTGCTATCAGCCAGCCCCATTGAAAAAAAGCGTGTTGTAGCATCGGTATGGCCCTGTGCTTCACTGAAGGCAATCGAGCTGTCGAAAGGCGCCCAACGCCTGATCCGGTGTAATAGCGGCCATACCCGTTTGTCCAGCAGGTGGTAATACGGGGTGAATAAAACGCGAATGACCCAGCGGTGGTGATGCACCAAACAAGCCAATCGCATGGGTTCCCACAGCCGCCGCAATATTCAGCACACCGGTATCATTACCAATATAGCTACAACAACGGGCAAGTAATGCGATGGTTTGTTCCAGCGGCAATGACACCGCGTCAACTGCGGTCGTACTGTCACCAAGCTGTTGGAAAATCGCATCGGCCAATGACCGTTCTGCGGAACCACCGACGATCAATACCGAAGCCTGTTGCCGATGTGTCAACAGGCGCGTCAACGTGGCGAAGCGCGTAGCACCCCACTGTTTCCAGGGCTCACTGCTACCAATACCGAGTGCAACCCAGGGTAATGGCAGTGTCCCGAATCGCCCGGTAATCGCTTGATCAGCTTCGGTCGCAACCAACAGACGGGGTTCAGATTCATTTTGTTGTACACCGAGTAAATCCAGCAACGCATTGGCACGGACAATGGGATGTGTATGGTGATGCTCCGGCGCGAGACATACGGCAGTATTGAGCAGCCATGCCTGCCATCCGATACCATAACCCAGGCGTTCAGGAATACCCGCCAGCCAGGCAGCCAGGGCGTAGCGGGCACTACCGTGCAAAATCCACGCACGTTGGTAACGGTTCTGTCGTAATCGATCCATCAAACGAAAGAGACCCCGTGTACCGGCATGATGGCCATCGCGCTCCAGCCACAACACATCCTTGACACTGGGATCAGCACACAATAATCGATCAGCCTGGGAGCGCCGCTTGGTGAGAATATCAACCGTGCCAGCAAGCGTGGTTTTGGCAATAGCGTGAATATGGGGCAGATGCCAAACCATGTCGCCAATACCCGGCAGTGGTTGCACAATCAAGGTTCGATCAGAGCGTGCGAGCGTCATAAGCCTATTCAAGGCGATTGATGTAAAGCGGTATATAGCGCCAAGGTTTCATCCAGCATCTTTTGCAGGGGAAAGGCTGGTTTTGCTGGAACCGGCGGTAGCGTGCTCAGGACGTGTCTGACCCGTGAGACAAGCGCATCCCTATTACCTGTATCTATCAAACCGGCTGGATAAAGAGCGCGCAAAATCTCACCGACACCACCATGGTCGTAACCCAATACCGGTGTGCCCACACTCAAGGCTTCCAATACCGAACGCCCGAACGATTCGGGTTTCGTTGATAGTGATAACACCAGTGTGGACATGGCATAAATCTCACGCATATCGGTGCGGTGTCCGGTGAAGATAATCGTTGACTCTAGACCTTTTTCCTGAACCAGGTGCCGTAGTTGTTGCGCATAGCGTTGTCGGCGCGGTTCAACACCACCAACGATCAAGCCTTTGACCGGCAATTGTTGTGCGCGTAATCGAGCCATGAGTGCAATGAAATCCTCATGTCCCTTGAGCCGGCTCAAACGCCCTGGCAAGGTGAGCACGGACACATGCCTTAATTGTGGGTACTGGGCATACCAGTGAGCCCACCACTCGGTTGATGGTTCATGGTTATAGGGAAAGATGTTTGGGTCAACGCCGCGCTGGATGACCTGAATCCGTTCGGGTGCGGCTTTTGGATAATGCTGTTGCAGATAATTACGTACTGTTTCAGAGACGGCAATGACCCGCTCGCCGGAGTGCATGATGGCGCTGTAGCGGGAAACCGAATACAGCCCATGAACGGTTGTGATAAAACGTGGGCGGCTGGCCGGCGACATGGTGCGCCATGCCAGCCATGCAATCCAGGCAGGTAGCCGTGAGCGTGCGTGCACAATATCAATGTGCTGTTCATGCAGCCAGCGACGTAACGGTAACACCCAACGTAGTGCCAAGGGTGATTTGACACCCAGCGGCCAGGCGAGATGCTCACTACCTTCCTGCAGCAGTTTTGGAACCAGCCGGCCACCGGCGGAAATGACCACCGAACGATGGCCGTATTTAACCAGTTCCCGAGCGATTTCCAGCGTACCACGTTCTACGCCGCCGCTGTTCAATTCGGGTAACAGTTGCACCACGCTCAGGTGAGCCATTGCTGATGAATCCAGTGGGCACAGCGTTCAGCTTCATTGAAAGCCTGTGGCGGTCGTTGTAGATGTACATGTTTTTGCCACGACTCGAACGTGGTAATCCATCCTTCGGACGCTAGTTGCCTCAAGCCGCGACTGACCCGATTGGTACGTTTACACGGCACTTCCAATATGCCAACGGCTGCACCGGCAGTGAGTGACTCATAGATCATGGATACGCTGTCAGCTGTGACCCAAACCTGACCGGCTTGCGCGAGCTGTTGGGGTAACCAGTCCGGTGTGGTTGCGGTTACGGGAACAACATGAATCCGGTGGGCAAGCGTATCCAGTGCACCCAAAAAACTTGCCGGAGTACGGCGTGAAGTGGTCAATGTCCACTGCATGGCAGAATCGGCTGCCAGAATAGTGGTGATTTGTGCAAGTAATTGTGCATTGTCCCAGCCAAAATGGGTGGATGTGCCACCGATCAGTAACAGACCTTGATGGGGGTCGGGTGCTGTAGCGGTTTGAATCCGGTTTAACACACCACGTGTCGCCAGAATGTTGGTTGCCCTGGGAGGGTCATCATGTGCAGGAATCAGGCAGAGATCGAAAAATGATAGCGGCAGGCTAGGGCGCATCAGCACTATTGTTTTACCGCCACGAAAGCGACCGGCACTTAACAACGAAAGATGGGTACGATGACCCGCACCCACAAGCAGGTCAGGGGTAGGCAATGGCTGCCAGCTGGCCGGACAACCCAGCAACTGGCTAGCGAATAGCGTATGTGCGGGCAGGGGGTTTACCTCAACGGTCTTGACCGCACGTAATCGCGCCAGTGACTCCAACAGGCCACGGCTCTGGTTCTCATGCCCTGCCTTGCCGTCACCAAACCGCCATACGATAGTGGGTCGTACCGGCGATGTCATCGGCTACCGGTCGCCGGATTAGTCGACCAGTGTAAACAGGGCGCCACAGTAGGGGCACTGTGCTTTACCCGTTGCTTCGAGCGACAAGTAAACCTTGGGATGAGAGTTCCACACCGACATGTCCGGCATCGGGCAGGATACCGGTAAATCAGCACGGGTAACTTCATAGCTGTTTTGCGTGTTGGGTGCCATTTTCTGGGAAGCATCAGTGGCGGGAGCAGCAACCATATCGTATTCTCCTGTTTCAACAATTGAGTCAAATCGGATTATCGGGAAATCTAAACCAATGTCAGCCAGTCGGGATATTCATCACGCCGGCCGTGTACCTGATCGAAATAGAGTTCCTGTAGATGCTGACTGATGGGGCCACGCCGACCGTTGCCAATAGTACGGCCATCAACCTCACGTATGGGTGTAACCTCAGCAGCAGTGCCTGTGAAAAATGCTTCATCGGCAATATACACTTCATCGCGGGTAATCCGCTTTTCCTTGACCGGAATGCCAAGATCCTCAGCAAAACAAATGATGGTATCCCGTGTGACACCTTCCAGTGCCGAAGTCAAATCGGGGGTGTAGAGCACACCGTTACGGACAATGAAGATATTCTCGCCACTACCCTCGGCAACATAGCCTTCGGTATCTAGCAGCAAAGCTTCATCGTAGCCATCACGCAGGGCATCCGAAAGTGCCAGCATGGAATTCATGTAATTACCATTGGCTTTGGCTTTACACATGGCAATATTGACATGATGGCGACTAAACGATGAGGTGCGGATGCGAATACCGCGTTCCAGGTTTTCTGCGCCCAGGTACGCGCCCCACTCCCAGGCTGCGATAATTGTGTGGACATTGAGGTTATCAGCGCGTAAGCCCATGCCTTCAGAACCGTAAAAACACATCGGTCGAATATAGGCGCTGGCCAGACTGTTGGATCTGACGGCCAACTGGCAGGCGGCATTGATATCATCCTTGCTGTACTGCATCGGCATGCCAAGAATGTGTGCTGAACGAAACAACCGATCGGTATGTTCCTGAAGCCGGAAAATTGCAGCACCTTGATCGGTAGCGTAGGCACGAACCCCCTCAAAGACACCCATACCATAATGCAGGGTGTGGGTCAGTACATGGGTATTGGCTTCACGCCAGGGCGTCAGTTCACCGTCATACCAGATCAGACCGTCACGGTCAGCCATTGTTATCATTCTTGTTTCTCCATAAAAAATGCTCCTCGCACTGTATGGATGCAGATCAGGTGATCTTAGCCATTTTCCATCAGGCGCTGCCAGATAGAGTTCACGCTTTCACGGGCGACCTGCATGTTATCCAGCGGGATGCGAGCCGGCTGCTCTTGCAGTGTGAGTAGATGGATATGCCGACGTTGTTCCCGATAGGCATCACGCAATTGGGCAGCATCGGCGGTGGACAGGATACCGGTCTGCTCCAAACCATCAAGTTGTCGGATATTATCGGTAAACGTCAATAGCTCTGGATAGCGACAGGCATGCGCCAGGATTTCATATTGCACCATAAATTCAATGTCAGCGATACCGCCACGGCCTTGTTTAAGATCGAAAGTGTCGCTATCACTACTGTCAAGCTCTGTTCGCATTCGTTCACGCATATCCCGCACTTCCTGACGCAGGCTGTCAGGATCACGCTCGCATTCCAAAATGTTACGGCGAATCGCCTGAAAACGATGAATGAGCGTTGATGGTCCTGCCACAACACGCGCCCGTACCAAGGCTTGATGCTCCCAGGTCCATGCCTGTTTTTGCTGGTATTCAGCAAAGGCCTCAAAGGAAGTCACCAATAAACCAGCACGGCCACTGGGGCGCAGGCGGGTATCCACTTCATACAGGCCACCTGCGCCGGTACGGGTTGTTAGATAGTGGATGATCCGTTGTACCAGCTTGGCAAAAAAGCTGGCATTATCAATCTGGCGCGGGCCATTGGTGATTTGCTGGCTGCCACTGCTATCGTGCAGGAAAACCAGATCAAGATCAGAACCATAATTGAGCTCAATACCGCCCAGTTTGCCGTAAGCGATAATGGCAAATTGTGCCTTGCGTTTTACATCATCGATGATACATTCCGGTATGCCAAATTTGGGTTCTATATCGATCCAGGCCCGTTCCAGTACTTTAAGAAGCAACGTTTCAGCAATTTCGGTCAAATAGTCACTAACGACCATTAAAGGTATCGCGTTACTGATATCGGCAGCGGCGACCCGTAAAACCTGTGACTGTTTGAAATAACGTAGTGCGTTTAACAGTTCTTCAGGGTCGTTTTCAGGAATACGTGCAATCTGCCGATCCAGTTCCCGCACCAGTTGTTCATGATTTAAAGGTGCGTGGAGGATAGCGGGGCTGAGTAGATCATCCAGTAGCAGCGGATAGCGGCTTAAATGCCTGGCAATCCAGGCGCTATCGGTACAAAGTTTGACCAGTTGTGCCAACACATGTGGATGTTCGGCCAGCAAGGCGATATAGACCGAACGACGGGCAATCGCTTCCAGCAGGTCAAAAATGCGCTCCAGCACGATTGTGGGTTGCGGCACGGTGGTGACCGCATCGAGCACTTGAGGTATCAGGCTATCGAGCCGTTCGCGTCCACGCTGGCTCATCGTGCGGTAGCTAAAGCCGTTTGCCAATGCGTGCAATCGATTCAAGACGATTGTAGGTGTTTCAAAGCCATACTCAGCCAATAAGGCCAGCGCCTTTTCTTCAGCCAGATTTTCTGGCCATAGCGCTGCCAGACCAAGTGGTTCAGATTCTGAGGCTGTTTCCGTATCCTCAGCACTACCAAAGATCTGTGCAAACTGTTGGGCCACCCGTTCAGTATGCTGCCCTAATGCTATGGCAAATGTCTGCCAGTCGGGGTAGCCCATGGAAAATGCCAGACGCAACTGGGCCTGTTCATCATCAGGTAAAATGTGAGTTTGCTGATCTGCCCATGCTTGCAGGCGGTTTTCGACACGACGCAGAAAATCATAGGCTGTTTTCAGATCGTTGACAGCCGTGTGTGGCAAGCGATCGCTTTCAGCCAGATAATCGAGTACCCGCAGGATACTCCGTTCCCTTAAGGCAGGCTCACGTCCACCGTAAATAAGCTGGAATGCCTGACCGATGAATTCAATTTCACGAATGCCGCCATGGCCAAGTTTGACGTTGCCCTGTATACCTTTACGCTCAATTTCCTGAGCAATCATCATTTTCATGCTGCGTAGCGCCTCAAAAGCGCTATAGTCCAGATAACGGCGGTATACAAAGGGCCGCAGTGTTTCCAGCAATTGAGCACCAGCATCCGGGTCACCGGCAATCACCCGCGCTTTGATCATGGCATAGCGCTCCCAATCACGGCCATGATTTTGGCAATAATCCTCGAAAGCACTAAACGATATGGCAACCGGCCCGGAATCACCGAAGGGGCGCAGCCGCAAATCGACCCGAAAGACAAAACCTTCAGCGGTAGGTTCGGCGAGTAATTTGCTGAGTCGTTGGCCAAGCCGACGGAAAAATTCTTCATTACTAACGACACGTCTTCCATCGGTTTTGCCGTTACCGGGGTAGGTGAAAATCAGGTCGATATCCGAAGAGAAATTGAGTTCACGCCCGCCAAGCTTGCCCATACCCAGTACGACGAGTCGTTGTGGCTGACCATGATGATCCAGTGGTTGGCCATGACGTTGGCTGAGCTTCTGGTGCAAATGATGAAGTGCTGCATCGACGGTGGCATCGGCCAAATCCGACAAGTCGCCTAGTGTTTCTTCCAGCTCGGCCAGGTGAGCCAAATCACGCCAGGCAATACGCAACATTTCCCGCCGTCGAAATCGACGTAGTGCCACGCCGAGCTGTTGCGTATCGGTGATGTTGCTAATGAGACGTTCTAGCCGAGTGGCACAATCGCCTGTGGTGTAGCGTGTGGCCAGATCGCCACTGTTTAAGAGATCCGTCAGTAGTTTTGGTTCACGGATGCAGCTCCGGGCGACAAATTCGCTACATGCCCAAACCAGCAGGAGCTGTCCCAGGCGGGTGCCGGTGGGCGGTGTAACACCGGCTGCTTGAGCAGCGGTTTCGTAGGCTTCCCAATATCGGGCGACGGTATTTTGCAACGCTTTGGGTAGCTGTTGCAGTTTCTCCGCAACGTCTTTCATGAGTTTTGGCGCTTGCTTAAGATACTGGTAGCGAGGTCCAATCGTATGGATATCGATTTCCCAGGTGAGTCGGAACGCCTGTAAAGGGTTCGGCGATATCTGGATTTACAGTGTGAGCGGTATTTCTTTAGTATTGATAAAAAGCTTGCCATTTTCGAAACGGGCCGTGCTCTTGTATTGGTCATTATCCAGTTCAATAAAGCCCATCATGCTGAATCCTTGCAACCGTTGCTGAGTTTGCTTTACTGCGCGTTCTCCTAGTTGTGCATCATCAAGCTGTGGATTTTTCATTCTTAGCTCATTGGTGATGGACTGGGTCATAACGGTTTCAACCAGTTTTTTGGAGACAACGATATGCGCCTTGCCTTTGTGCAGGGCTTTCAGGAATTGGCTGAAATTCTGTGCAGGAGTAAAGTTACCCGGGCTTTGGAACTCTAGCGTGAGCTCACTTTGCCATTGGCCGTCGCTCGTATTCCCCTGACTCGTGAGTGATACCGTTGGTTTGCCGTCGAGCAGGCGTTTTAGTATCGGTAATACTTCCATCATGGCGAGAGCATTTTGGGGCTGATTGCCCATTTTATCTTGCCACTGCTGTATCTGCTGAACGGTTGCACCGTCCAGGTTGCTCACGTTGATTTTTAAATTACCTGTTCCACTGTGTTGATCGATGACGATTTTATCGGCATTAAACAGCATATCAAAGGTGACTTGCTTGGGTGTTTGCTGATTCATTGAGCCGGTGATGGTCAAGCCACTCATAATCACTGGATGTGCTTCGTTTTGAGCCTGTATATCCAGCTCACCGATTTTGAAGCCAGAGTCGCCAAACATTAAATCGAAGTCGCCTTTATATTGATCGGCAAATGCTGCCAGATCACGCAATGTGATCTTGGCAAGATCATCTGGTGTTGTTTCTGCCCCATCAGCTGTCTTGCCGACTATTTCCAGGCTGGAAATATTGAGATTGCCCTTGACAGCGGTATTTTTTGCAGCGACCCGAAAATAGCCTTGCAGACCCGAAAACTTAAGATCTTTCAAATCTTCAACATCCTGTAATGCTAATGGTGGCATTTCAATGTAGTTGTCGCTGGAGCCATCAAAGCCGAGTTGCGAGATAACGGTTAACGGTTCTTGATCACCATAGAGTTTGGCAAGTTTTTGAGTCCACTCGCTGCTTTCTGTGTCTAGCGTAGCGCGTATTACTGCCAGGCAAGGGGCCAGGCTGATACCGGCGACACCTCGGCCGGCGAAGGGTATTGGGCCATGGTAAATCTCTTGCAAGATTGAGAATGACGGGTTGGTTGTACTTCCGTCTTCATTTTCCAGCTGAGCGGATTCGACACGAGTGACAGCTCTTGATGAGAAAATCCCACGTTCATAGCGTGCCGTGCTGATTTTGAGCTCGGAAAGTTCGGAGTTTTTTGAGAGTTTGGCCAGATCTTCCTGATAGCGGTGTTCTGCTTGCATCCCCGCCCAGTAGGATGTACTGGCAAAGCCAACACCTGCCAGTATCACAATAAGAGCCACGGTACCTGCTAACTTGCTCATAAGCTTTGTCCTTTCGATGATTGATTGTTAGTCATTATTCCACAAAAGAATGAGAATAAAATTCTTGAAACTGAAACCGGATGGTTTTGATAGGTTTAGGTGAAGCAATTCTCGAAGCCGGACATGGTGATGCCCAAACCGGGTTCAATTGGTTAGATACCATTTTCCTGGCAATTCCGTGCTCCTTAAATGGAACATTCCTGATAGCCAGCTTTCTTGATTTATCTATAGTTAGATTGATCGTTGGCGCAGTGTGAATGCGATTTTCTTATCAGCTGCGCGTCGCTGCCAGTGGTGGTATTTGCCGCGCCAGTGCCCGAATTGGAAGACGGTCTACTCATGCAGTGATTATCCTTAAAATCAGGTCTTGGCAAGCATGGCGATGCAGCGGTGCGTGAGCGATTGATGCACATGAGTTTGATAACCCGGAATCAAACGATGAAGGCTTGACAAATTTAACTCCAAATCAGTAATTTTCCACTTTTAACCAGAAATGGCCAGTTATTCTGGCTTGCCTCATTTAAGGAACCCTCATGAAGCGGACTTTTCAACCCAGTATTATTCATCGTAAACGTACTCATGGTTTTCGTGCCCGCAAGGCGACGAAAGGGGGACGTGCCATTTTGAGCGCACGTCGCGCCAAAGGGCGCGCACGTTTGGCGCCTTGATATTGTGGCTAACGGCGCATCGTTCCCGCGTCGTGCCCGGCTCAGCGGTCGGAACGCTTTTTCCCACATTTTCGCACAGCCTGTAAGATCGGCTGACCGCTATTTCACTGTGTTTGCTCGTCCCAATGATTTAGCCTATCCACGCCTGGGTTTGGCCATCTCCCGAAAAGTGGCCAAATCCGCTGTAGCGCGTAACCGCATCAAGCGTATTGTCCGTGAAAGTTTCCGGCATCATCAGCAGTTGCTTGATGGCCTGGACTGTGTAGTGACAGGGCGCAACGGCGCAGCACAACAGGATAATGCGACACTGTTCGCCTTACTGCAACGACACTGGCATAAACTCGCCCATCTATGCGCTCTATCCTGATTGCACTGATTCGCAGCTATCAACTTATTCTAAGCCCGCTGATAGGTCAGCATTGCCGCTTCTATCCAAGCTGCTCCCAATATGCTCGTGAGGCGATTGAGCTGCACGGCGCTTTTTATGGGACTGGTTTGGCCATTCGGCGGTTGCTGCGCTGTCATCCTTGGCATGTTGGCGGTGTCGATCCTGTTCCCGAACCTTCCTCGAAGGACCAATGATGGAAAATCAACGTTTGATACTTGTCATGGTGCTGGTTTTTATCCTGTTTTTGCTTTGGCAGAACTGGGTGGAATTCCAGGCCGTGAAATATGGCTCCCCTCCGGCACCGGCTGCTGAAATGCAGACAGGCTCGACCACAGATGATGCGAGCGTGCCTGTCATGCCAGATCCGGTGACAACGGTTCAGGATGTGCCGGATATCACATCAACCGCAGGTGAGGCGCCACAGGAACCAGATGCTGGCCAGATCGTGCGTGTAACAACTGATTTGATTAAGGCCGAAATCCATACGATTGGTGGTACGTTGCGCCAAGTGGGTCTGCGTACCTATCCCACTTCAGTGAAGAAGCCCGATGAGCCATTTTTACTGTTTCGTGATAGTGGCCAGGAAATCTTTATCGCACAATCCGGCCTGTTGGCGTTAGACGGTTTGCCCGCCCCCAATCATTATGCCGAGTTTACCACCGACCAGCACAAATACCGTTTAGCCGATGGTCAGGATACGCTGGAGGTGCAGTTAAACTGGTCTGATCCTGCCGGATTGAAGGTAACTAAAACCTACGTTTTCCATCGTGGCAGTTTTCTGGTGACATTGCACCATCGGGTCGAAAACAGCATGGCTACTGACTGGCGAGGGAGTTTATATCGTCAATTCCAGCGCACCCCGCCGGCATCAAGTGGTGGCTTTTTCAGTGGTGGCGTGATTACGTACACCGGTGTTGTGGTGTCCACGCCTGAACAGCGTTATGAAAAAATCTCCTTTAGCGATATTGAGAAAAAAGCGCTCAGTCAACGTGTTCAGGGCGGTTGGGTCGCGATGATCCAGCATTATTTCCTGGGCGCCTGGATTCCCGATCAACACAAGACTAACGCGTTTTACACTAAGGTTGTCGGCGGTAATCGCTACGTGGCAGGCCTGCGTAGTGCGATTCAAACGGTTGCTGCCGGGGCGACCCATAATTTTAATACTCAGTTGTATGTAGGGCCAAAATTGCCGCGTACACTGGCCGAGATTGCGCCCAATTTACAGCTAACGGTTGATTATGGTTCGCTGACCATTATTTCTGAGCCGTTGTTCTGGCTGTTAGAGAAGATTCACGCCGTTGTCGGTAATTGGGGTTGGGCAATTATCTTTCTGACGCTTTTGATTAAACTGGCATTCTACAAGCTGTCAGAGACCAGTTATCGTTCGATGGCCAATATGCGCCGTCTTGCCCCGGAGCTGGCCCGATTGAAAGATCTGTACGGCGATGACAAGCAGAAAATGAATGAGATGATGATGGGGTTGTATAAGCGGGAAAAGGTCAATCCGCTGGGCGGCTGCTTGCCGATTCTGATACAGATTCCAGTATTTATCGCGCTGTATTGGGTGCTCGTGGAAAGTGTCCAGCTACGACAGGCACCCTTTATGCTTTGGATTCAGGATATGTCGATTCCTGATCCGTATTATGTGCTGCCATTGATTATGGGCGCAACCATGTTAATTCAGCAAAAGCTGAGTCCCGCGCCACCTGATCCAATGCAGGCCAAAATCATGATGGCTTTGCCCATTGTATTTACCTTTATGTTCCTGTGGTTCCCGTCGGGCCTGGTATTGTACTGGGTTGTGAATAATATTCTGTCGATTCTACAGCAATGGGTGATTACCAGACGGGTTGAATCAGGTGCTGACAATGGTAAAAACAGCTCAGGAAAACCGGATATAAAATGGGGTGGGCAGGCGCAAAAAATGCTGTCGCTCGCTAAAAAATATTTGCCGGATCGTATGACCAGAGAACGTCGTAAAAAGTAGCCTGTTAACTGTTTTTTATTAAATGGAGTGCGAGTGGCTATGGAACCTGCTCGCCCTTTTTATTTCTGAAATACCTTATTTTAAAGCCAGGAAATTTCAATGGATGACTCCGTTTATACGGTAGTTGATAGCGATACTATTGCCGCTATCGCAACGCCCTCTGGTCAGGGTGGTGTGGGCATTATACGGGTATCGGGTTTACAGGCCTTGGCTATTGCGCAGGCAGTGTGCGGTAGCGCGCTCCTGCCACGTCGGGCACAGTTACGTAATTTTTGTGACGACAAGGGTCAAGTGATTGACCAAGGGATTGCTTTGTTTTTTCCCGCTCCACAGTCCTTCACAGGTGAGGATGTGTTAGAACTCCAGGGACATGGTGGCCCAGTCGTAATGGATTTGTTGTTGCAGCGGGTTTTGGCATTAGGTGCCAGAGTCGCACGACCAGGCGAGTTCTCTGAGCGTGCTTTTCTAAATGGCAAGCTTGATTTGGCACAAGCGGAAGCTGTCGCCGATCTGATTAGCAGTCATACTACGGCCGCCGCCCATGCGGCTTTGCGTTCATTGCAGGGTGAATTTTCTCAGCGGGTTCATGAATTGGTAGCAGGCTTGATTTCACTGCGTATGTATGTGGAGGCTGCCATTGATTTTCCTGAGGAAGAAATTGATTTTCTTGCCGATGGGGTGATTGCTCAACGCTTGAAAGCATTGCAAATGCAGTTGGATCATTTGCGAGCGGCAGCCGGTCAGGGGCGATTATTGCGTGATGGAATGACAGTCGTCATTGTTGGGCGACCCAATGCCGGGAAGTCCAGTTTGCTTAATATGCTGGCTGGCCATGAGACCGCTATTGTCACGGCCATTCCTGGCACGACCCGTGATGTGTTACGAGAACATATCAGTATCGATGGAATGCCGCTACACGTCATTGATACTGCCGGTTTGTGCGAGAGTGATGATCCTGTAGAGCAGGAAGGTATTCGCCGTGCCTGGGCTGAGATAGAGACTGCTGATCAGATTGTGATGGTGATGGATGATCAGTTAGGCTTAACTGATGCGGAGCAAGCGTTGCGCGAGAGCCTGCCTGAAGATACACCTGTTACAGTGATTCGTAACAAGATTGATCTCAGCGAACGCTCGCCGGAACAGCGTGAGGGGCAATGGGGGGTAGAAATTCTGCTATCGGCCAGGACAGGCGCAGGGCTTGATCTATTGCGGGAGCATCTTAAATCCTGTGTGGGTTTTCATGGTGGTGGTGGTGAGGAAGGAATTTTTATGGCGCGTCGTCGCCATTTGGAGGCATTGGAACGGGCGAGGATATCATTGATGCAAGCGTGGTATCAGCTAGAGGTTGTTCGTGCGGGTGAGTTGGTCGCTGAGGAATTGCGAGATGCACAAAATGCCTTGTCAGAGATTACCGGCGAGTTTACATCTGACGATCTACTGGGACGGATTTTTGCCAGTTTTTGTATTGGCAAGTAGGAATTGCTTGAGTGTTATCTTGTTGTTGCCGACGACTTGCGCTGCCGGCAATCGCAGAGCTGGGCTACGCTGCCAGTCACCTGGCGGCTTGCGCCGCAACACGAGTAGTGTTCATAATTCTGTGTCATTTCTTTAAAATCACCAAAAGAGAGATGACCTATGACCAAACCAACATTCGACATGGAAGCCGCACTGCAAGACGTGCGACCCAACCCGTAGCGGCACAACAGGCTGGGTAGGGGTAGTGGCTTGAAGCCATGGTTAAGCCCATTGGCTACTCTTCGGATGTGAATCTATCTTTGGCTGTTTTCCAGGTATTCCCAAGATCTTTATATGCCTCAGAAAACCCTTTTTTCGTATGATCCCACGCATCGGTCGAACTGGATTTCATGCGGCCATACCATTGGGCAACTTCATTTCGTTGTTTACGCAGGGCTCTAAGGTTCTCACGAGTTTGCTTGCGCATGGCTTCGCTCATTTTATCCCAGTCTTTATCAATCTTGGCCTCCAGCACATCAATGTAATTGTCCATTTTATTCAGACTTTCATTGACTTCCTGGACTGCTGCATTTTTCTTGTCAACAGTGTACGAGCCGATAGTTTGAAGCAAATCCCTGGTTTCTTTCTGAGCGTCTTGCATTAAAGTGCTGGTATTTTCCATTTCAGCATAACAGAGTGGAGCAACACCAAGCAGGCATGCCAAAGCCAACATGTGACCAAATAATTTCATTTAAAACCCTCATGGTTAAATGTGATCAAGCAATAAATATTGTTATTTGAATTCTGATTATAAGTAATTGATCAAAAATTATCTTGTATTTTGATCCAAAGTGATTGGGGATATTTTGAAGTTTGACAATGACTTCATGACCTGTATCTTAAAACAAAACTATTGGGTGTCAGGCCCTTTTCTTTTAATTTACTATAGCTTATATAAAGAATACATTGCCTGATATTGATGTGCTTTGAATCAATATCAATAGCAATATTAAAATTTTTATTTCCACACTAATCGCGCCTGTCCACTTTTGGGTTCCCCTTGAATTTCCCAAAAGAGCCACCAAATTCATGGAAAATCAAGTTTCCATGGAGGTCAATCATTCATGCGAATGGACAAACTAACCAGTAAATTCCAGATGGCGCTGGCAGATGCCCAGAGTTTGGCGATAGGCCGTGACCATCAGTTCATTGAACCTGTACACACAATGGTGGCATTGCTTGATCAGGATGGTGGTACAGTACGCCCGCTATTGGCACAAGCCGATATCAATATTAATTTGCTACGCTCTCAACTGAGTGAGGCACTAGATCGCTTGCCGGAGGTTGAAGGAAATAGCGGTGATGTGCAAGTTTCCAATGCCCTGTCACGGCTGCTTAATCTGACCGATAAACTGGCTCAGAAGCGTAAGGATGCCTATATCTCGTCCGAGTTGTTCGTGTTAGCGGCAGTAGAAGACAAGGGCGAACTTGGCAGGATACTTCATCAAGCCGGCGCAACCAAAAGCCTGATTGAACGCGGTATCGAAGCCTTGCGAGGCGGTCAGGCTGTTGAAGATCCCAATGCTGAAGATCAACGTCAGGCATTGGAAAAATACACGATTGATCTAACTGAACGTGCTGAACAAGGCAAACTTGATCCAGTGGTGGGTCGTGATGATGAGATTCGCCGTACCATTCAGGTCTTACAGCGTCGCACCAAAAATAATCCGGTACTCATCGGTGAGCCCGGCGTGGGTAAGACCGCTATCACCGAAGGCCTGGCGCAGCGCATTATCAATGGCGAAGTACCTGAGGGACTGAAAAGTAAACGGGTACTGTCGCTGGATATGGGCGCATTGATCGCCGGTGCCAAGTTTCGTGGCGAGTTCGAGGAACGATTAAAAGCTGTTTTGCAGGACCTGGCTAAACAGGAAGGCCAAATCATCTTGTTTATTGATGAGCTGCATACCATGGTTGGAGCAGGCAAGGCAGAAGGTTCCATGGATGCCGGCAACATGCTTAAACCGGCGTTGGCGCGTGGCGAATTGCACTGCATCGGCGCGACGACACTGGATGAGTACCGCCAGTATGTCGAAAAAGATGCGGCACTGGAACGGCGCTTTCAGAAAGTGCTGGTCACGGAGCCAAGCATTGAAGACACCATTGCCATTTTACGCGGTTTGAAAGAGCGCTATGAAGTGCATCATGGGGTTGATATTACCGATCCGGCGATTGTCGCGGCGGCGACGTTGTCGCACCGTTACATTACCGACCGTAATTTGCCTGATAAAGCCATCGATCTGATCGACGAAGCGGCTTCGCGCATCCGTATGGAGATTGATTCCAAACCGGAGGAAATGGATCGGCTGGATCGACGGTTGATTCAACTTAAAATCGAACGTGAGGCCCTGAAAAAAGAAAGTGACGATGCCTCCAAAAAGCGACTGGATCTGCTACAGGATGAGATTGCACGGCTGGAACGTGAATATATCGACCTTGAAGAGGTCTGGAAAGCCGAAAAACTGGTGTTGCACGGTTCTGCACAGATAAAAGAGGAACTGGAGCGGGCGAAACTGGATCTGGAAACCGCTCGGCGTGCCGGTGATTTGACACGTATGTCGGAGTTGAGCTATGGGCGTATTCCAGAACTGGAACAAAAACTGGGGCAGGTCAATACAGCTGAACATGACGAGTTCAAGCTGTTGCGCAATCGGGTGAGTGATGAGGAAATCGCCGAGGTTGTTTCAAAATGGACCGGTATTCCGGTTGCCAAGATGCTTGAAGGTGAACGTGACAAGTTGTTGCGGATGGAAGAGGTGATTCAGCGTCGGGTGATTGGTCAGCAGGAAGCTGTAGCGGCGGTCTGTGATGCCATTCGCCGCTCGCGTGCCGGCCTGTCTGATCCAGACCGTCCCAATGGCTCTTTTCTGTTTCTTGGGCCGACGGGTGTTGGCAAGACTGAATTATGTAAGGCGCTGGCTGAATTTCTGTTCGATACCGAAGAGGCCATGGTACGAATTGATATGTCAGAGTTCATGGAAAAGCATTCGGTGGCACGGCTGATTGGTGCGCCACCGGGCTATGTCGGCTATGAGGAAGGCGGCCATCTGACTGAAATAGTACGTCGTCGTCCTTATAGCGTGATCCTGCTCGATGAGGTTGAGAAAGCGCATGCTGATGTGTTTAACGTACTTTTACAGGTGCTGGATGATGGGCGCTTGACGGATGGACAGGGACGTACTGTCGATTTTCGTAATACGGTGGTGGTAATGACCTCGAATCTCGGTTCGCAGATGATTCAGGAATTGGCAGCACAAAATGATTATTCGTTAATGAAAAGCCGGGTCATGGCTCAGGTCACTGATCATTTTCGGCCTGAGTTTGTAAACCGGATTGATGAGGTGGTTGTGTTCCACCCACTGGGTCGTGAGCATATCAGAGCCATTGCAGATATTCAGATTGCGTATCTTCGCAAGCGGTTGGCTGACCGGCACATTGGTCTACAGGTAAGTGAAGCAGCACTGGATCATATTGGTGAAGCCGGTTTTGATCCGGTTTACGGTGCACGTCCACTGAAACGGGCTATTCAGCAAACGCTGGAAAATCCATTGGCACGACAGATTTTGGCAGGTACGTTTGTTCCAGGCGATGTGATTGCTATTGATACCGATGAAACAGGTCTGACGTTTGGCAAAGAAGGGCAAGTGTGTCTGGACAAGTAAGTGAAATTGCCCAAGGCGTTATATTGTTGCCAATGAGAAACACCCTCTCCTGGACAAGGGGAGGGTGTCAATGACTCATCCAGCTGTTCTGCAAGGGATGGAAAAATTCTGTCCACCGCATGGTGGGTTTTTTAGTTAAGGCAATTTTCGGTTAAAAGCGCCTTATTTTCTGGGAACAGTAGGAGCAGTTAAGCGCTCATAGGTGGGAATAGCACCTATCAGCGGCTGGGCGTAATGCAGGAATTCACGGGTGACATTATTGCCCGCAGCGTTGATAAAGTTATCCGGCAGACTCTTGGTTTCCCGCGCGACGGTTTCCAGCGGGGTCAGGAAGTAATCAACGGCATAGTTACCAATACGGCGAATAGCGACTGAACCATCGACATCATTCCAGATAGCAAACTGCGCCGCTTTTTCACCCGCTTCACGCGCTTCAATCTGATCGACTTCAGAGGCAACACCGACGAAACTGCGTTGCAGATAACCAAAGGTATCAGCACGTACCCGACTGATCTTCAGCTCACTTTTAACATAGTCCGCCAGCAGGTCACCCAGAGCACCAGTGCCTGAAAGCTGCACATTGCCATGTGCATCGCGGTCGCCATCACCCATTAATTCGGTGATAATCGGGTTGCCGCCTTCATTGACGATACCTTCCGAGACCGCAATGATGCACCGCCCGTGACGCTGGTAGGCATCATCAATATCGGCCAGGAACTGTTCCTTGCGGAACGTGCGTTCTGGTACGTAAACCAAATGCGGGCCGTCATCTTCGTATTTGCGAGCTAGCGCTGAAGCCGCAGTCAGGAAACCGGCATTGCGGCCCATGACGACTGCGATATAAATACCGGGCAACGCACGGTTATCCAGATTGGCGCCGGCAAAGGCCAGGGCGACAAAACGAGCTGCCGAGCCATAGCCCGGACAGTGGTCGGTCACACGCAGATCGTTATCGATCGTCTTGGGAATATGGATACAGCGCAAATCATAATTGGCAGCCTTGGCATTCTCGTTGACAATACGTACGGCATCCGCTGAGTCATTACCACCCACATAGAAGAAATAGCGAACATCGTATTTCATGCAGGTTTCAAAAATTTTACTGCAATAGTCGGCATCAGGTTTATCACGGGTGGATAGCAGACCCGAGCTGGGTGTTTGGGCAACCCGTTCCAGGTTGTTGGTTGTTTCTTGGGTGAGATCAACAAAATCTTCGTTGATAATGCCACGCACACCATGCAGTGCACCGTAGACACGGTCAACTTCCGGGAATTTGCGGGCTTCCAGCACCGCACCGACTAGACTTTGATTGATAACAGCGGTAGGTCCGCCGCCTTGGGCAATAAGAACGTTACCAGTGAGTTTTGCCATCGTTTGCCTCTTTCAGGTGTAGGTATAAGGTTGTCGAGAAGTTAAGAGTATGCAACGGAGTCTTGCAAGCCCAATATTAGTGTTGCTCAGCCCAAGAAGCGTAATTGATGAAACAACCGATTTCCAAGATCAGGTTTTCCATGAAGCAATATTTATCCTGCCTGACGGCTTTGGTCGTCATATTCATGTTCCTGTTACCACAGGTCGTACTGACTAAAAAGCTCTATAAATACAAGAATGCTGATGGCGCATGGGTTTTCACCGACAGACCGCCTGCCAGTGATGTGTCGGCTGAGGTCAAACCCTTGCCGGTTAGCAGGTTGCCATCAAAAATTAATATTCGCAATCGAGGCACTAAAGATGCACCCGTGCTGGTAGCTATTAATGATTATCATGGCCCAATCGAAGTGGAAGTATCTGCTCAATTAAAAAATATGCGTGCTGTGCCGCCATTACCGCGACGGGTTTTAGCGACTGCTCGAAAAGAAACACTGATTTCCTCACTTAAGCCCGTGGGTCAGGGCGGTTGGCACTATGCGTACAAAGTGGGTGCAGTTTTGGGGGATCCCGGGGCCAGGCACCGCCCGCCACGGCCCTATGCGCCACCGTTTGCACCAGGGCAGCGGTTTTATATTAGCCAGGCATTTAACGGCGCATTCAGTCACAATCATCCGCAAAGCCGCTACGCGGTTGATATCAGCTTGCCATTGGGAACGCCAGTGCGTGCTGCCCGCAAGGGCGTGGTGATGGATGTAGCGGGTGACTTTTTTGATGGGGGCACCGACCCGAAATATAAAAACCGTGCGAACGCTGTGCGCATTTTGCATGATGACGGTACGATGGCAGTCTATGCACACTTGCACCCTGATTCGATTCGGGTGACACCAGGACAACGAGTCAAGCGCCAGACGTGGATTGCCAATTCTGGCAATACCGGTTTTTCCACCGGCCCGCATTTGCATTTTGTGATTCAAAAAAATAAAGGAATGGAGCTGGTTTCTGTACCATTTCAATTTGCAGGCGAGAAGGATCAGGGGATTTGGCCGGCTGCCGGGCACTGGTTGGTTGCCTACTAATAGAATTTGAATGTAAAAACGCGAGCCTGGGCTCGCGTTTTATAGTGATTCAATTAAGCCGGCATGAAGTAATTTTATATTACTCCATCCGGCTTTTGAAGTCAGGCTTCAATGGTAATCCGGCGTGGTTTTACTGTATTGCGCTTTGGCACAAACAACTCAAGCACGCCATCTTTGCATTTAGCGGTTATTTTTTCAGCATCCACTGTATCAGGTAGTGAGAAGCGCCGTAGAAATGTACCGCTAACCCGCTCGACCCGACGGTAGTTGTGGCTTTCTTCCTCTTTCCTTATTGAACGCTGGCCTTTTAATACCAGCACATTATTTTCCATAGTTATTTCAATATCCTTGATATCAACGCCAGGTAGATCAGCATGAATGGAAAAGCTGTTTTCTTCTTCCTGAATATCGATTGCTGGTGTCCAGTTTGCCCGTACAGGCTCATTGCCTTCGCTGCTGTGGTGATTATAGGCGAATGGCCAATTGATATCTCGCTGTAACTGATTCAACAGCGTTAAGGGTTCGTAGCACATTAGAGTCATTGAGGTATCTCCTGTCAATTTATAAATTTGGGCAATTGCCAAAAGCCCTGCTCGTTGATAGATAGATGGGGTTATCATCGTAATTTTCAAGTCTTCTACCTATTTTTTTGTGTTTTGCGATAGACTCATAATAGCGACTAGATATCACTTGTTTCTTAACTCTCCGGAACTATCGATGACTGCAGCCTCTATTTTTGTTTGTCACGCACGTGCCGATGATGCGTTTGCACAGGATTTATATCTGGCGCTGGAAACCTGTCGATTGAGTGTGTGGCGTGATACCCGTGGGCTACGGGATGGCGGGCAACTAAGCTCTGAAGTGCGCTGGGCGATAGAGAATGCACAGCAGGTTATAGTGGTTATTGGCCTCAATAGCAGCAATTGCCCGTGGATACGCCGAGAAATTGAGATGGCGCAGGAGATCGAACGACGCCGGGGCGGTTCCTTTCGGGTCATTCCGCTACTGCTGCCGGGTGTGGACGCAACCCATCTTGATGAATGGTTTACGCCATTACCTCGCACTGCGCCTATCCAGTTGGCTGCCGATGGATTAGGTGCAGTATTGCCACAGTTATTGGCTGTTTTAGAGCGCTCATTGCCGGGTGATATTGAGCGTATAACCTCATCATGGGTGGCGCTGGAGCTTTATTTTAACGCTAATAATACGGGTGTGGTGCGTCCGTGGCAGCTGACAGCCCGCCTGCGGGATTCATCTGGAGCGCTGGTCGGTACCGAGCTGTTCGTTGATTGCGTTTCTCTACCGGCTCCACTGCCTGCGCGGGTTATCCGGTGGTATTTGAACACACACCCGCTTTGGCCAACCGATACGGTGCGACGGCTAGCACGTCGTATTGATAACCTGCTGGCAAACTGGGGGCAGCATCTGTATCAGTCAACATTGGGTATGCCTGAGTGTCGTGAGCTTATCGACCTCTGGCAGGACAATGCAGAATTACGTGAGCGTCATCTCACGATTTATGGTGATACAACGCTGCCCGGCATTGCAGCAATTATCGACCTGCCATGGGAGCTGCTGCACGATGGTCAAGGGTTCTTGATACAAAACAAACGGCCAGTACAAGTCCATCGATGTTTTAACCATGTCAGTAAGGTGGCCTGGCCGGCTCCTCCACCGTTGCGAATCCTGGCTACCAGTCCGCGCCCTGATACGGAGCCTACAGGCCATCGGGATTATCGATATAGCGTACTTCCCATGCTGGAAGCCGCAAGTGGTATGGGGCGATTGATTGAGGCGAAGGTACTGAGTACGCCAACGCGAGCAATACTGGAAAAGCAGCTGAATGATGCCTGGGCAGCTGGCCGACCGATTACGGTTTTGCATCTGGATGGTTTTTTTCATGCTCCTGCTAATGATGCCGATATTTGCTTTGCATTTGAATCCAGCTACGAATTACATGCACCGCTTTGTCGCACAGCAGATTTTGTTCCTGTTTCGGGCCTGGCGGCGTTACTGGCGACATATCGCGTTGAGCTGGTGAGTTTTGTTGCACCTTGGAACACAAAAATCAACATAAGTACTCTGGCTGAAATTTTTATACAGGCCGGTGTTACTGCGGTGATGGTTACTCATCCAGATACCCCATCAGGAACCTTGCAACGTTTCTGGAGTGCGTTTTATGAAGAGCTATTGCGAGGTTTACGCTTGAGTCAGGCGCTATTTGCAGGTCAGCGCCGGCTTGCCGGAGACAGTTATCGTGCTCAGGGATTAGGTGGTGGCGGTGTTTATTTGCTGGACTGGTTTGGTTGCCGGTTGTATCTGGGTGATCACGATCCTCGGCTTGCCTTGCGTCCTCCTATCGAGCTGTGGAGACGTTTACAAGGCCAGTCCCGGCTTGAATCCTTGCCCGATACGTTGCCAGCGGCGCCCGCGAGCGGCTGTTTGGGGCGTGGCCGTGAATTATTGATTATTGAACGATTACTGGAAAGTGATGAAGCCGTATTCTTGCGCGGCCCTGGCGGTATCGGCAAGAGTGTGGCCATGTTGTCGTTAACCCACTGGTTAATGCATTGCAAACGCTACCACAAGATCGCCTATGTCTGTGGTAGCAACGTCACGGATGTGCGGTCCTTGCTGGAGGCCCTGGGTCAACAATTGTTGCCTGAAGGTGAGCGCTGGTCGGTGGATCGCTATCCAACGCGATGGCAAGCGCAGGAATATATGCGACAACATATGCGGCAGATTTTACATGAACGGTCGCTGCTAATAATACTGGATCAGATTGATAAGTGGCCTTCTGATAACGATACTGCTTTTGAGCAGTTCTGGCGAGAGTTGGTGTATGCGCTGCCTAAATTGCATTTGTTGGCCGTCGGGCGCTCGGGGCCGCCGTTTTTTGCCCAACCCTGGAAAGAAGCATTGCTGGCTCCGCTGGATGATGAAGATGCTATCCGCTTGATTAGCCGAACGCTGATTGCAGCGGATGAAATACCACCATCAGCCGATAGTGGTAGTGGCTTCAGTGAGTTACGTAGAGTACTCTCATTGGTTGGTGGTCATCCGGGCGCGCTAAGGGAATTGGCTCATCTTATTAGTATTTATGGGGTCAAGGCAGCCTGGACAAAGCTTCGCCTTTTGTATAACAAGATCTTGCGTTACTACAAAGGGAATCCGCAATGGCCACTGTATTTAAGTATAGAGATGGCGTTGCAGCGGTTGCCAGAGACGGATCGGCAACATATACCGATCGTCGCGTTTTTCAAGGAAGGTGTGAATCGAATTACGCTGGGGCGGGCGCTGGGGCGCGATACCCTGGCCACGGATCAATTGGCTAACCGGCTGATTGAATTACGACTCGCTGAAGATCAAGGATACGGTCATCTACAGATTGATCCGGCATTTTCCTATCATCAGGCAATGATTCTGGATAAGGGCTCGAGGGCCTCCTGGCGGGAACGCTGGCGGGATGGTATGGAATACCTTTTGGGTATGCTCTACCAGCAATATTTCAAGGACAATGCCCGCACAGTTAACCTGCTTAAACTGGAATTGCCGAATCTGTTGGCGTTGCTGCGTGACAGCCAGACGATAGACGAGCCTTATGAAGTTGCGCAACTGGCCGGTAAGCTGGAGCAACTGTTCAGTAAGCTAGGCTCATCCAGTGCGCTAGCTGAGGTCGTTTCTGCTCGTGAGCGTGCCAGTCTTGCACTGCAGGGCTGGAGCCGGATTCGTTTTGAAACCGAGCGTTTGCGGATTGAGCGTTTGCGTGATGAAGGCTCGCTTGAAGAGGCATTGCAAACGACCCGCCAATTGTTGCAGCAAGTGCAGAATGCGGGTGTCGATGCCTATGCTGGTGCGGCCTATGATCTGGCCCATACCCATTTTATGCTGGGCAAGTTGCTGAAGCTGGTTGATGCCACTGAAGCGGCGATCAGGGAATTGAGTGAGGCACGCCGGCAATTTCAGGCTTTGGCGAATGCCGGAAATAGTAGCGCAGGTCGTATGGCAGCCGTTGCTGATGCCGAGAATGGTGATTGTCTGGCAGACTTACAGCGTCTGCAAGATGCTGTCGATGCCTATGAAGCAGCTTTGGCACAGGCTGGAGCGGATAGTTCCAATCCGATGGTAGCCACTAACCGCTTGCAGTTGGGATTGGTGCTTCAGCGGCAGAGGCGCTATAGTGAAGCTGAAGAATTGTATGATTCAGCACGACGTGCTTACGAAAATCTGGGTAATGTGGAGGGTGCCGCTCAAAGTTGGCGACAATTGGGTTTGGTGCGTAAGATGTCCGGTGAATTGGAATCAGCGCTCCATGCTTGCCAGCAGGCGCTTTATCTTTACGAACAGCAGCGTAATCGTGCCGGTATTGCTGAAGTATTGAGTGATCTGGGCGGTCTGTACCAGTCGCTGGAACAGTTTGAAGCAGCCGCACTCGCTTACCGGCGTATGGCCGAAATCTACCTGCAGCTTGGGGATAATCGGGGCGAGGAAGCGAGCCGCAACAAGCTGGCAAATGTACTTATTTTATTAAGGCGGCATGACGAAGCCCGCCAGGAGCTGTATCGCGCCAGTGAATGCAGCCTGCCTGATAGCCCTACCGCGCGCCATTGGGCCATTCGTCGTGGTATGCATGATGTGGGACAATCGGTGCAGGATATTCAGGTTGCCGGTCTCGCGCGTCGTCAGGCGATGCAAAAGTATCTTGCCTATCGCAAGGCAGGTGGTGAAAACAATAATCCAGGTGCACGGCTTTGTGCCCAGATTGGCCAGGCTATTCATGCCGGTGATGTTGAACCAATGCTTGCCAAGCTTGCTCAGATCAGGACAAGTACGAATATACCGGCAGCCGGTCAGCTACTGATTGACAAGTTGCAGGCCATTTTGAATGGTGATCGTGATCCGGCGCTAGCCGCTGATTTGGACCTGCACTATCAGTATGCGGTAGAGCTACAAATTTTGCTGGAAGACTTAAGCCAGGCCGCTAAATGATCACCGATAATATTCCTGATGCGAGTGATCCTTCTCAAACTATTTTGCGCCATCCGCTGGCTTTTTTCTTGCGGGTATTTCGTGCATTCCGGTCTAACAAAGGCATGTTGCTGGCGAGCGCCATTACCTATCATGCGCTACTTTCACTAGTCCCGCTGTTAATTTTGTTATTACTGATTTTGTCACATCTTATTGATACTCAAAACCTGCTGGATACGCTGCGTTCTTATTTGGATTATTTAGTGCCGGGTGAGTCAGCTCTGGTTATAGATCAGGTGACGCAGTTTATGGATCAGCGGAAGGCATTAGGCTGGACCATGGCGGGAACCTTGGTATTTTTTAGCGCAGCCGCTTTTAGTACGTTGGAGAGTGCAATGGAAGTGGTTTTTGAGCATCGAAAGGTGGTACATAACCGTAATTTTATAACTTCACTGTTTTTACCCTATCTTTATGTGTTGCTTTTGGCCTTTGGCTTGCTGGCGATCACTTTGTTCAACGGGTCACTACAAGCGCTAATGGCTATTCAAGCCCGGTTATTGGGTTGGGAGTGGTTATCGGTTACATTGCTTTATGTCGCCGGGTTATTGAGCCAGGTTGCAATGTTTACCTTGATTTATATGTTGATGCCAGCCGGTCGTTTACCGTGGCGACATGCGCTGATTGGTGGTATAGCTGCGGCGCTGTTATGGGAAGGAATGCGTTATCTGTTGGTGTGGTATTTTGCCAATTTGTCAAAGATCAATGCTATTTATGGCTCACTGGCTGGCGTAATGATTGCGTTGATGTCCTTGTATGTTGTCAGTTTTATTATCTTGCTGGGAGCACAAGTCATTGCCGAGTATGAAAAGCTTTCTCCGGATTTTGGCGAGGCTATGTAAATCTTGTTGTTAGCCTGACCTGTATCTATGGCCATAGCCAGGCCGCACTCCTAATGCGTTGTTCGCCGCTTGCGCCGGTGTACGCACTGTATCTATGGCCATAGCCAGGCCGCACTCCTAATGCGTTCGCCGCTTGCGCCGGTGTACGCACTGTATCTATGGCCATAGCCAGGCCGCACCCCGCACGCCACTGGAGTCGCCATGCTGAGGCGGTAGCAATTGTGTATCCACACGATCAGAAAATACATACTGATCCCACAGTGCCGGTACAGCCTGATAAAGCCGTGATAGCTGTGATAGCCCGCCACCTAGCACGACTGCTGTAGGGTCAAGCACATTAATGACACTGGCCAAGGCACGTGCCAGACGCTTTTCATAGCGTTCCAGACTTTTTTCGGCGATACGGTCGCCTTTACCGGCAGCGGCGGCAATAGCGGTCGCATCTGAAGCTTCGCCACCTTGCTGCTGGTAGTCACGAACCAATCCTGCTCCGGAAAGCCACGTTTCGATACAGCCATGCTGGCCGCAATAACAGGCCGGTCCTGGTCGCTCGTCATCTTCTGTCCAGGGCAGCGGGTTATGTCCCCATTCCCCAGCAATGCCGTTAGAGCCGTGTAATACCTGTCCATGAATGACAATACCACCACCAACTCCTGTGCCGAGGATGACGCCAAATACGATTGCAGCACCTGCTGCCGCACCATCACAGGCTTCCGAGAGTGTGAAGCAATCGGCATCATTGGCGAAACGTAATGGCCGGTTGAGCAGTATTTCCAAATCGCGGTCTAACGGTTTATTGTTTAGCCAGGTTGAATTGGCATTTTTGATCTGTCCGGTTGCCGGCGACAAGGTGCCCGGTGTTCCGATACCGACCGAAGCGGTACATTGGAGTTCAGCCTCGACAGCGATGACAAGTTCTTTGAGTGCCTGTAATGTTGCCTTGTAATCATGGCGTGGTGTCGGCACTCGTCGTCGGGCGCGAATGGTGCCATTGGTGTCCAATGCCATGATTTCTATCTTGGTGCCACCGAGATCAATACCAATTCGCACTGCTGCATGACGGTGTTCCGTTGAGGTGTGAGGCATCGGGTTTCTCCAGGCAGTGAACGGATGTCCGGCCAGATAATGTCGTCACGAATTAAGGAATATGAGATTCTTGCAAAAGAAAATCAGGAGAATTTCATCGGGCCACGCACAAAGAGCGGTCGTTATTTTGTGAAGGCTATTTTGCGGATTTTTTGTAGGTAAAAACAAATATATGGCGCCCCCGAGACGATTCGAACGTCCGACCTACCGCTTCGTACCACTATAATTTTCATTACCAGCCAAACAACACAGGCTGTTTGTGGTCTGGACTATCTCTTCACCCCGGGCGATACCTTGGGTGCTGCCCGTATAGTCTCTGCACCTTCTCTTGATTGGAGAGCTTGGCTCAGGATTGCCACCATCTTGGATATGCTGAGGTTTCCCTGAGTTTGAGCAGATTCACACAAACGGTTATCCCGACTTGGTGCCCAATAATTTATAGGAGGCGGTTGCTCTATCCGACTGAGCTACGGGGGCCTAGAATAAAATTTTACCAGCCGAATTCCAGTGAGTCACGCCTAAACCTTATCGAAAGAAATGTAAAAAAGTTTCACGCAATAATACTGAATGGCTTTATTATGATCACGCGGTGTCTAGCGCTATCGATTCGTTGTCGCGGTATAACTAAACTTTAAAAAAATTATCAATTTACCGGGGTTATGCCATAAACTATAGCTCTCGCCTAAATAATCAGGTATTAACGGCTGCCGAATCCTGTACAGGTGGCTGGATTGCCAAGATGATTACCGATATCGCTGGTAGCTCTGGCTGGTTTGATTGCGGTTTCGTTACCTATAGCAATACTGCTAAAGCGAAACAGTTGGGCGTAAAAAAATCGATCCTTCTTAAACACGGTGCGGTTAGTGCTGAGGTTGTGACTGAGATGGCGCTTGGTGCTTTGGAGCACAGTCGTGCCAGTATTAGTGTGGCTGTTAGTGGTGTTGCTGGACCGGATGGCGGTAATCCTGAAAAGCCAGTAGGTACGGTTTATATGGCATGGGCACAGCGCAACGGTGAGGTCAAGACCATACGCCGCCATTTTGAAGGGGATCGGAATGCCGTACGTTCAGCAACGGTCGCTGCTGCGCTACAAGGTATTTTGGATTATTTTGTCTGAAGAAAAACCGCGGCGACTCTGGCCAGAGGACCCCGAACGCCAGCAGCTTGCAAGATTAGCGGCACAGGCGGCGGGTAAGTCAAGAGTGCGTGATGCAAATTTACACCTGACCTTGGTGTTTTTAGGTCATACGGAAGCGGCGCATTTGGCCGCCTATAAGACAGCACTCTCCAGCTTGTCTGTGCCCCTGCTGGATTTGCGACTTGACCGCTACGGCTATTGGCCAGGGCCACGTATTTTGTGGCTAGGTTGTTCCCGTACACCACCTGAACTTTACACGCTGGTTGCTGATTTAAACCAACGTTTGCAACGGTGTGGTTTTACACCTGAACGACGCGCGTTTCAGGCGCATATTACGCTGGCGCGTCGCTTTTCCGGTGCAATCCCCAATCAGCCACTGGCAGAACCCTTGCGTTGGCAAACGAATGAAATCGTATTGGTGGAGTCACTACCATCACCACAAGGTGCTCGCTATCACGTATTGTCCCGTTGGCCGACTGAGGACTAGGTTAGCTGTCGGTTCCATGGAATAATTATTGACATATCTCAAACTCTACAGGCTTAACCATCTTCAGGGGGAGCATCGCTGGATGGACGACAACAAGAAAAAAGCGCTTGCTGGTGCGTTGACCCAAATTGAGCGCCAGTTTGGCAAAGGCGCCGTCATGCGGATGGGTGACACCACAGCCATGCATGATATACAAACCATTTCTACAGGCTCTTTGGGTCTGGATATCGCCCTTGGCGTTGGTGGTTTGCCACGTGGGCGCATCGTGGAAATCTATGGGCCGGAATCTTCCGGTAAAACGACCCTTGCCTTGCAGGTGATTGCACAGGCACAAAAACTGGAAGGCTGTGCAGCATTTGTCGATGCGGAACATGCGCTGGATCCGGTTTATGCCACTAAATTGGGTGTTAGTATCGATGATTTGTTAGTGTCTCAGCCCGATACGGGTGAGCAGGCGCTGGAAATCGCCGATATGCTGGTGCGTTCTGGTGCTGTCGATATCGTGGTGGTTGACTCGGTGGCAGCACTGACCCCGAAAGCCGAAATTGAAGGTGATATGGGGGATTCTCATGTGGGGCTACATGCCCGCCTTATGAGTCAGGCGCTGCGAAAGCTGACTGCGAATATCAAACGCTCCAACACGCTGGTGATTTTTATTAACCAGATACGCATGAAAATCGGCGTGATGTTTGGCTCGCCTGAAACCACCACCGGAGGCAATGCACTCAAGTTCTATGCCTCGGTACGACTCGATATTCGTCGCACGGGTGCGATTAAAAAAGGCGATGAAGTGATTGGCAATGAAACACGGGTCAAGGTGATCAAGAACAAGGTTGCACCACCTTTCAAGCAAGCCGAGTTTGAAATTCTCTATGGTGAAGGGACATCCCGACTGGGTGAAATCATCGATCTGGGTGTCAGGTTGGGGTTGATTGACAAGTCAGGTGCCTGGTATAGCTGTAACGGCACACGTATTGGTCAAGGCAAGGAAAATGCTCGAAGTTATCTCAAGGAAAACCCCGGATTGGCACAGGAATTGGAAGGAAAAATACGTGATTATTTCCTGAAGCGTCCCGATACTGACCTGCAACCTGCGCCGGATACAGGCGATGAACCGGTCACTGCCACCGGCAATGAACCGGTTACTGCCACCAGCGATGAATCAGACAAAGATCGCTAGGGCGGCTGCGACCAACCTGGTGGCTATTCGCACTAAAGCGTTGGAATTATTGGCGCGACGTGAACATTCCCGATTGGAACTTTGGCAAAAATTGCGTCAACGGGGATTGTCCTCTGAGTATATTGAGCCAGTATTGGATCAATTGATGGAGGAGGGTTTACTGGACGAGTCGCGCTACGCTGAGGTATATGCGTGTAGCCGGGCCGATAAAGGTTATGGGCCATTGCGGATTGATCGTGAATTACGTGAGCGTGGTGTACCGCAAGACCTGGTTAATGCAGCGCTGGCGGCGTTGGCGGATGATTGGCTGCCCGGGCTACGTAAATTGCATGATAAGCGATTTAAAGCCCGTGTCCCCACTGATAACGCGGAACGCATGCAACAAATTCGGGTTTTCCGTCAGCACGGTTTTACCCAAGAGCAAATCAAATGCCTGTTTGAGAGTATCTAAACAGCTGTATCCCCAATATCTATTTGAATCATGACCATGACCAGTAGCGCTGAACTTAGAACGCTTTTTTTGAATTTTTTCCGTGACCATCAACATGAAGTGGTTGCCAGTAGCCCACTTGTTCCTGTCAATGACACCACGCTGTTGTTTACTAACGCCGGTATGGTTCAGTTCAAGGATGTATTCACCGGTCGTGATCATCGCCCTTACCATCGAGCGGTGACGGCTCAGCGCTGTGTACGTGCGGGTGGTAAGCATAATGATCTGAAAAATGTAGGTTATACCGCTCGCCATCACACATTTTTTGAGATGCTGGGTAATTTTAGTTTTGGTGATTATTTCAAAAAAGAGGCGATCCATTTCGGTTGGGAATTTTTGGTGGATGTATTGAAGTTGCCACCGGAAAAGCTTTGGGTCACAGTGTATAACACTGATGATGAGGCGTACCGCGTCTGGGCTGAAGCAATTAAGGTACCCCAGGATCATATCGTTCGTATCGGTGACAAGACAAGTGGAAAACCGTATGAGAGTGATAATTTTTGGGCGATGGGGGATACTGGCCCTTGTGGGCCTTGTTCAGAAATATTTTACGATCATGGTCCACACATCGCCGGTGGCCCACCAGGTAGTCCGGAGGAGGACGGCGACCGTTACACTGAAATCTGGAACTTGGTGTTTATGCAGTATGACCGTGATACTGATGGCCATCTGACACCACTACCCAAACCCTCGGTCGATACCGGCATGGGATTGGAGCGTTTGGCAGCCGTCTTGCAGGGCGTGCATAGCAACTATGAAATTGACCTGTTTCGCCACTTGATAAAAGCGGCTGCCAAAGTGACCGGTACACAGGATTTGCAATCAAGCTCGTTGCGGGTAATCGCTGACCATATTCGTGCCACGGCTTTCTTGATTGTTGATGGTGTGTTGCCATCTAACGAAGGGCGCGGCTATGTGCTGCGGCGAATTATGCGCCGTGCTATTCGTCATGGCTACAAACTGGGTGTTGACGGGCGATTCTTTCACACGCTGGTTGCGCCGCTGGCGGTTGAGATGGGCGAAGCCTATCCGGAACTGCCTAAGGCGGCTGCACAAGTGGTTCGTGTGATTGAGCAGGAAGAGGAACGTTTTGCCGAAACCTTGTCACATGGCATGAAACTGCTGGAGGAAGACATCGCGCAACTGTCCGGTAAAACCATTTCCGGCGAAACCGTTTTCAAACTTTATGATACCTATGGCTTTCCAGCCGATTTGACTGCCGATATTGCCCGTGAACGTGGTCTGGATGTAGATAGTGCCGGCTTTGAGCGAGAAATGGCCGCGCAGCGAGAACGGGCGCGTGCCCATAGCACATTCGGTACACAGCACACCGCTAACCTTGCGGTCGAGGGCTGCACCGAGTTTCATGGTTATGACTGTCTGGATGAGGTTGCCACCATTACTGCATTATTTTTTGATGGCAAGCCGGTAGAGACTTTACATTGTGGCGATAAGGGTGTGGTCGTTTTGGATCATACCCCATTTTATGCAGAATCCGGTGGCCAGGTCGGTGATATCGGCTGGCTGCGTGCTGAGGGTATGGCGTTTGAGGTGCGTGATACCCAGAAACAGGGTGAAGGCGCGTTTACCCATATGGGTGTTTTGCAGCAGGGTCAACTGCATCGTGGCGATCAGCTGCATGCTCAGGTTGATGCTGAAAAACGGCAGGCTACTGCGCTGCATCACTCGGTGACGCATCTGATGCACGCTGCTTTGCGGCAAGTACTGGGCACGCATGTTAGCCAGAAAGGCTCTCTGGTCAATTCTGAAAGATTGCGTTTTGATTTCTCGCATTTTGAGCCGGTCACACCTGAGCAGTTAGCGACCATTGAACGTATGGTCAACGCCTGGATTCGCGCTAATGTGGTGATAGAAACCACCATCATGTCGCCCGATGAAGCGATTGCATCCGGTGCGATGGCGCTGTTCGGTGAAAAATACGGCGATAAGGTGCGGGTGCTACGGATGGGCGATTTTTCCACCGAGCTGTGTGGCGGCACACACGCTAATCGGGTCGGTGATATTGGTTTGTTCAAGATTACCTCTGAAAGTGGCGTTGCTGCCGGTATACGGCGGATTGAAGCAGTCGCCGGTGAACGGGCACTGGATTTTGTGGCGGCGTTTCAAGAATGTAATCGTCAAGCCGCTTTATTGGTCAAGGGGGATCGTGACAATTTTCCTGGCAAGGTGCAACAGTTGCTTGAGCGTAATCGCCAGTTGGAAAAAGAGATTGAACAGTTGAAAGCACGGCTGGCGAGCGGTCAGGGTTCTGATGTGCTGAGTCAGGCTGTGGACGTGAACGGTATTCAGGTATTGGCCGCCCGACTGGACGGCGTGGATGTCAAGACCCTGCGTGAAGCAGTGGATCGTTGTAAGGATAAGCTTAAGGTGGCAGCAATCGTACTGGCGACGGTTGAGGACGATAAAGTACGACTGGTAGCAGGTGTTACTTCAGCGGAAACCAAAAAAATCAAGGCCGGTGAACTGGTTAATGCTGTTGCTCAGCAGGTTGGCGGCAAGGGTGGCGGTCGTCCGGATATGGCACAAGCAGGTGGTACGCAACCGAAAAATCTGGACAAGGCATTGAGTTCAGTGCCTGACTGGGTTCGTTTGCAGCTTGATTAAAGCCTTAATTGAGTGATTTGGGCACTGATGGTGGGGTATTGGCTTGAAGGATAGTGATTCAGAACTACCGTGCTTATTTTCATTTATACCACTGTTTTATATACATTAGTGCCATGTTCCGGACAGATGAAAATCTGCGGGATTTACTGGGAGACAAGCCGGTTTGTGTTCGCATTCTTGGTATTCAAACCCCGAAAGCGCTTGGCTATTAGTCCCCTTTCGTTATAATCGCGCCCTTTAAAACGGATCGTTTGCATTTTGGCAGGAAGAATAATGGCGCTTATCGTACAAAAATATGGCGGAACCTCGGTCGGCTCGACGGAGCGAATCGAGCATGTTGCCGAAAAGGTGATTGATTGGTATGAACGTGGCAACCAAATTGTAGTGGTTGTCTCGGCCATGAGCGGGGAAACGGATCGATTGATTGGTTTGGCCAGGAATATCAGTGCATATCCCGCGCCCCGTGAGATGGATGTGCTGCTGGCAACAGGTGAACAGGTCACGATAGCTTTGCTTTGTATTGCTTTGGAAAAGCGAGGGTATTCAGCCCGTTCCTATACCGGTAACCAGGCGCGAATCCTGACTGATAATGCGCACAATAAGGCACGTATCCAGGATATTGAATCGGCAGCTATTCGTGCCGATCTTGATGCGGGCCGTATCGTTGTCGTTGCTGGATTTCAGGGTGTAGATGAGGATGGCAATATTACCACCCTGGGACGAGGCGGTTCTGATACGACCGGTGTGGCGCTGGCGGCAGCATTGAAAGCCAGCGAATGTCAGATATATACCGATGTGGATGGTGTGTATACGACCGATCCGCGTATAGTGCCTGAAGCGCGCCGATTGGACTCTATCACCTTCGAGGAGATGCTGGAGATGGCAAGCCTTGGTTCCAAGGTGTTGCAAATCCGTGCTGTGGAATTTGCGGGTAAACATAATGTCCCATTACGTGTGCTCTCTACCTTTGAGGAAGGTTCAGGTACGCTAATCAGTTTTGAGGAAGCACTTGAGGCGGAGTATATGGAAAAAGTGTCGATTGCTGGTATCGCGTCTAATCGTGATGAGGCCAAGCTGACTGTATTGGGAGTGCCCGACCGACCAGGTATCGCCTTCAGTATTCTGGGGGCAATATCTGATGCCAATATTGAAGTGGATATGATTATCCAGAATATCAGCCACGATGAGACAACTGATTTTACCTTTACGGTACATCGTAATGACTATGAACGTGCCTTGGGGATTTTGAAGCGCAATGCGGATCAGTTGGGTGCCCGTGAAGTTTCGGGGGATAGCAGGATTGCCAAGGTTTCTCTGGTCGGTATGGGTATGCGGTCTCACGCGGGTATCGCCAGTAGAATGTTTGGTGTACTGGCAAGGGAAGGCATTAACATCCGTATGATTTCCACCTCTGAAATCAAAATATCGGTGGTGATTGACGAGAAATATCTGGAGCTAGGTGTCCGTGCTTTGCATGAGGCATTTGAGCTAGATAAGGCAGCCTGAGACAAGATGTCAGCTAAGGGCAGCCAAAAGCAGCTTATGTAATCCGTTTTCGACGAAAATGCTTTTTACAGATGCGGACTGTCAAAAACCGCAAGACGATCCTGGTGCTGTTGCATGGAACACAAGGAGTAGCTGAAATGTTGATTTTGACACGCAGAGTTGGAGAAACGCTTATGATCGGTGATGACGTGACAGTCACCGTACTGGGTGTAAAGGGTAATCAGGTTCGCATCGGGGTCAATGCCCCTAAAAATATTGCGGTACACCGTGAGGAAATTTACGAGCGCATTAAACGCGAGCAGGATAGTGACACGCTTGTTGTGGATCAACCCCCATTGCCAGAATAGGGCGGCCGTTTTCTCGGGGCATGGCAAGGGCACCAATAGCGCCAATATAGTTAGAGTCTTTCATAAGCTCAGACTACGGTGATTTCATGAATAGCCGCATGGTGTGCTTGCCCATCGCAATACAGTTTATTTTGCCTGACCATCATAATCTATAGCGTTAGGGCTGTCATACGCCTTCTCAGGGGTGAAATTTCCGGCTGGAATGAACCGGTTTATTGCCAGGATGATGCTGTTAACTTATGTTGCTGAGTATCCGCAGGCTGTCCGAATGTCGCTCAAGTGCCAGCCCTGACCCAAATCGCTCAATATAGTGGAACCAATTAATCAAATTTAATTGACTCCACTATACTCATCTGTTTTAACGTGCAAATTATCACTATACATTGCTCCAGTTTATAGTGCTTGCGCTATAGCTTTTAGATGAGTAGTACTACAGCGTGAACTGCAATGCCCTCACCACGACCAATAGAGCCGAGATGTTCTGTCGTGGTGGCTTTGACATTGACCTGACCGAGATCAATATTTAGATCAGCAGCGATATGCTGGCGGATGGTGACAATATGTGGTGCTATACGTGGTGCTTGTGCAATGATGGTGGTATCGACATTAGCGACATGCCATTTTTGTTGTTGCAATAACAGCATGACTCGCCGCACCAGCATCCGGCTGTCGATATTTTCAAATTCAGCGTTGTTATCTGGAAAATGCTGACCGATATCACCCAGACCTGCCGCACCCAGCAGGGCATCACACAAGGCATGCAGCAACACATCACCATCGGAATGCGCGATCAGACCTCGCTGGTATGGAATGCGAACGCCGCCTAACGTAATATGCTCGCCTGCGCCAAAAGCATGAACATCAAACCCATGACCAATACGCATCACTAGTCCCGTTATTTGTTTCGGGTAAGATAAAATTCAGCTAATGCCAAATCTTCAGGGCGCGTAATTTTCATATTGGTGGCTCGCCCCTCAATGAGTCGAGGAGCCCATCCGGCTATTTCCATAGCTGCTGCTTCATCGGTTACAAGTAGTCCCCGATCTATTGCCGCCTGCAAGGCATCATACAAGCGACCTAGTTGAAACATCTGTGGTGTTAGTGCGTGCCAAAGCTGTGAACGATCCACCGTTATCTTGATCCGTTGGGTATTCTCGGCACGCTTCAGCGTGTCCCGCACCGGCACAGCCAGTAACCCACCGACCGGATCATCCATCAGCTCAAAAAATAAGCGATCAAGATCATCTTGTGTTAAGCAGGGCCGCGCTGCATCATGAACGAGTACCCAGTCATTGTGGTCAGCGTGTGCTCGCAATGCGGCTAAACCATTTAACACCGAATGACAGCGCTCAGCACCGCCAATAACGGTCCACAATGGTTTGGCTGTTTTTAGATGCGCGGTTACCGATGACCACCATTCATCTTCGGCACTGACTACAACAGCCAGGCCGCTGATGTGTGAATGACTCAGCAGAGTACGCAAGGTATGCACGATAACGGGCTCGCCTGCCAGTGGCAAATACTGTTTGGGAATCGTCGATGCCATGCGGTTACCCACACCAGCGGCAGGAACCAACGCCCAATAATGTGTGGTAGGCATAGGTGGTTGCACTCAGGCTTGAGTAGTTGGCCTAACGGGTGCGCCGTGATCGACGGCGTTTTTTTCGTCCTGGTACAGGTTCTTCGAGAATACGGTAAAAGGTTTCATTCTTGCGTATCATGCCCATCTCGGAGCGGGCGCGTTCCTCGATCGCAACCAGGCCTGTTTTTAAATCCTCAATTTCTGCTTCCAGTGCGCGGTTACGTTCATCCAGCTCAGCGTTTTGTTCGGTTTGCACCTGGATAGTAATACCCAAAGCGTATGTTTTCTGCACGCCATCCTCGTCAATCCATAGGAGATAGTGCAAAAACACCAGCACAGCAATTAAAGCAGCTGTAATAACCTGCATGGGGATCATTGAGATAGATTGAACGCCGGATATTAATCAATGAAAATCGGCACCTCCCTGCCCAGCAATCCGTTTTTGAAAACGGGCAAAGCCGGGAGGTGTGTTTAACGCAGTTTAGGGTTCACTTCACAATAGGTTATGAACGTGAACTGACCAGAGGGATACTACGACGCTTTAGTCACGGAATACATTAAAGGCGGCCTTGCCCGGATAGGTGCCCGCAGAACCCAGGTCTTCCTCGATAACGAGCAGGCGGTTATATTTGGCAATACGATCAGAGCGGCTCAACGAACCGGTCTTGATCTGACTGGCCGCTGTGGCAACCGCCAGGTCAGCAATTGTGGTGTCTTCCGTTTCGCCGGAACGGTGTGAGGAAACTGATGTATAACCCGCATCAGCCGCCATTTGGATAGCGGCCAGGGTTTCGGTTAGCGTACCGATTTGATTGACCTTGATCAGGATTGAGTTGGCAATACCTTCATCAATACCGCGCTTGAGGATGGAGGTGTTGGTCACGAACAGGTCATCACCAACGAGTTGGGTCTTGGTGCCGAGCACTTTGGTCAGGTAAGCCCAGCCTTCCCAATCGCTTTCATCCATGCCATCCTCGATGGAAACGATAGGATAGCGACTGACCCAATCGGCCAGTTTGTCACCAAATTCAGGTGCACTAAAGGATTTTCCTTCCGCTTCCAGCACATATTTGCCATCTTTGAAGAATTCGGAGCTGGCGCAGTCCAGTGCCAGATAAATGTCTTTACCAGGAGCGTAACCGGCCTTGGCAATGGCTTCCATAACGACATCAAGCGCTGCTTCATTAGAGGGCAGGTTGGGAGCAAAACCACCTTCGTCACCCACAGCGGTGTTCATGCCCTGATCATGTAGTACTTTCTTGAGGGCGTGAAAGACTTCCGCACCCCAGCGTAGTGCTTCGTGGAAATTGGGCGCACCTACCGGCATGATCATGAATTCTTGCATATCGACGCTATTATCCGCATGGGCACCGCCATTTAGGATATTCATCATCGGTACAGGCAGCTGGTAAGGGCCTTTCGGATTCAGGTACTTGTAAAGCGGCACGCCAGATTCAGCCGATGCGGCATGAGCCACTGCCATTGAGACACCCAGTGTTGCATTTGCACCCAGACGACCTTTGTTGGGAGTACCATCAAGGTCAATCATTTTCTCGTCGATGGCAGCTTGCTGGCCAACAGCTTCCATACCAATCAGTGCATTGCGTATGTCGGTATTAATATTATTAGCCGCTTTCAATACACCCTTGCCCAAATAGCGACTTTTGTCGCCATCACGCAATTCCAGTGCTTCGCGGCTACCTGTGGATGCACCAGAGGGTACACCCGCGCTGCCTTTCGCACCCGATTCCAGTACAACATCAACACCGATAGTCGGGTTACCACGGGAATCCATAATCTCACGGCCGCGAATTTCTTTGATTTTCGACATTCTTCAACTCCTCATAGATATGTCTCTGTGGGTATAAAACAGCTTATGGGCTGAGTTCGTTCTCCAAAAAGCCGCGTTGCTTAATCGTAGTATCCAGGATTTGCAGCGTAGCTAATAAAGGCTCCATACGATCCAATGGCCAGGCATTGGGGCCATCGCTTAATGCCTGTTCTGGATTTGGGTGTGTTTCCATAAACAGTCCAGAAATTCCTGTCGCCACCGCTGCCCGCGCCAATACGGGCACAAATTCACGTTGACCACCGGAAACAGTGCCTTGGCCACCTGGCAGTTGTACAGAATGGGTTGCATCAAATACTACCGGACAACCGGTATTGCGCATTACCATCAAGGCACGCATGTCAGATATCAGATTATTGTAACCAAAGGAAACACCACGATCACAGACCAGAATGTGGTTATTGCCGGTAACGCGAGCCTTGGTAACGACATTTTGCATATCCCAAGGTGCGAGAAACTGGCCTTTCTTGATATTGACCGGTTTGCCTTGTCGTGCAACGTTCTGGATAAAATCGGTTTGTCGGCACAAAAAGGCCGGTGTTTGCAGAATATCAACGACAGCAGCGACCTCGGCCAGTGGTGTATTTTCATGAACATCAGTCAACAGGGGTACATCGATTTGTGTTTTAACGTTGTCCAGAATCTTCAGGCCTTCGTCCAGTCCCGGACCACGATAGCTGTTGTATGCCGAGCGGTTGGCTTTGTCAAATGAAGATTTATAAATAAACGGTATGCCCAGTCGCCCGCTGATTTCCTTCAGTTGTCCAGCCGTGTCCAGCGCCAGTTGTTCAGATTCGATCACGCAAGGTCCCGCGATCAGAAACATCGGTTGATCCAGGCCGATATTGAAACCGCATAAGGTCATCATCGGAGGATAGCCTCTTTACAGCGCTGCTGGATGGCGGCCTCGATAAAGTTACGGAAGAGTGGGTGGCTATGGCGTGGTGTAGAGGTGAATTCGGGATGAAACTGGCACGCAAGAAACCAGGGATGTTCAGGCAATTCCACCATTTCTACGAGTTGCTTATCTAGCGAATGGCCTGACATACGCAATCCTGCTTCATGGAGTACGTGTCGATAGTGGTTATTAAATTCGTAGCGGTGGCGGTGGCGTTCTATCGTGGTATCCTTGCCATAGATGGTATATGCCAGTGTGCTGCTTGTCAGCTGGCAAGGCTGCGCACCGAGTCGCATAGAGGCGCCGAGGTCGTCGCCTTCCGCGCGCTGTTGACGTGAGCCGCCTTCCTCAAGCCATTCAGTAATCAGCGCAATCACCGGATGTGGTGTTTCTCTCTGGAATTCAGTGCTGTGGGCATCCTGTAAACCGGCAACGTTGCGGGCAAACTCAATCACGGCAACTTGCATTCCCAGACAAATACCAAGATAGGGAATGTGTCGTTCACGGGCGTAGCGAACGGCTGCGATTTTGCCTTCAATACCGCGCTCACCGAAACCGCCAGGCACCAAAATGGCATCCATGCCTTCCAGGCAAGCGACACCTTCGCGTTCGATGACTTCAGAGTCAATATAATGAATATTGACACGGGTTCGTGTGTGGATACCGGCATGTAACAACGCTTCGTTTAAGGATTTGTAGGCATCGGTCAGTTCCACGTATTTGCCTACCATGGTGATATCCACAGTGCCCGAAGGTGTTTCTATCGCCTCAACCACACGCCTCCAATCATCAAGTTGCGAAGGAGGCAGGTCATTGAGGTGCAGCTTGCGGGCAACGATTTCATCAACACCCTGGGCATGCAGCATCAGTGGAATCCGGTAAATGGTATCGGCATCAGGGACATTAATAACCGCTTTGGCTTCAACATTGGTAAACAAGGCAATTTTACGACGCTCTTCAGCAGGAATATCCCGATCTGAACGACATAACAGGATATCGGGCTGGATGCCAATAGAGCGTAATTCCTTAGCCGAGTGCTGCGTGGGTTTGGTTTTCAGCTCGCCGGCAGCTTGTATAAATGGAACCAGTGTCAGATGGATGAATAGCGAGCGCTCATGTCCGAGTTCCACACCTATCTGGCGAATCGCCTCCAGAAAGGGCAGTGACTCGATATCACCGACGGTGCCGCCAATTTCGACCATGGCAATATCGGCCTCGCCGGCACCGAGTCGAATACAGCGTTTTATTTCATCAGTAATATGTGGAATGACCTGTACGGTGCTACCGAGATAGTCACCACGTCGCTCTTTACGGATCACGTTTTCGTAAATGCGACCTGCAGTGAAGTTATTACGGCGAGTCGCTGTCATGTTGACGAAGCGCTCATAGTGTCCCAAATCAAGGTCTGTTTCAGCGCCATCATGGGTGACGAATACTTCACCATGCTGAAAAGGACTCATGGTGCCAGGATCAACATTGATGTAAGGATCGAGCTTGATGAGTGTGACCTTGAGGCCTCGGGCTTCCAGAACGGCCGCTAGCGACGCAGCAGCAATACCTTTGCCGAGCGAGGAAACGACACCTCCAGTGATGAAAATAAATCGGGTCATACGGAACGCTGGATAGTGGAAAGACACTACACGATACCAGACACCATGGCTGATGGCGACTCTAAAACAGCCTGCCAGCCGGTTTCATGCGGTGCAACGCTGTAATCAGCAGCTGTTCCTAAACCTACGACAGCCAGTAACACATTATCCCGATAGAGTAACGGCAAACGGTTACGTTCCCATGGCGGAATGGCGGCCTCCTGAAAAAGTTTTTTTAGCGTTTGTGTGTGATGGCGGCCAGCAGGACGAAAACGTTCACCACCCTGTCGGAAACAAACGGTTAATGGCGTATCGCGCAACGCCTTTGCCGGCAATCCGGTACCTGTTGTTTTTTGCCAGTGAAGCTGGCCGAGATTCGGCAGGTTCAGTACAGTGTGACCAGTTACGTTGTACCATGTGAATGTGCCTTGTCTGTCATGGGGTTGTATTGGAGGCATGGCGTACAAAATATCCCGATAACGCCGCGTTTCACCACCGAGCCAGCGCACGCAAGGCTGCCGGTCAGGGGCGGCACCGAGCATATCGCGGATAAGCTGTGTGAGCTGACGTGTATCGGGGATCGGTATTCCCAAACGACGTAGCCAGTAACGAATCAGATTGCGCTGGCGTGGTGCATTGAGTGTGCGCAGTGACGAGATCAGCAAACCGTCAGGACGATGGCTGATGGCTGTATTAAGATCGGTTATGGCATCCGCATCCAGCCAGGCGGCAGCTTCAGCGCACCACAGTGCAGAACGTGCCAGCGTACAATTTGCAGCTGGCCAACGCTCTCGTAGTAAAGGCAAAACCCGATGGCGAAGGTAATTGCGATCAATAAGGGTATTGGTGTTGCTGGCATCCTCGATCCAGTGCAGTCGATAATGATGGGCATAGGCGTGGAGTTCTGTATGATCAGTGCTCAGCATTGGTCGCAGTAACCAACCCTGGCCTAATTGTGTTGCGGCGGGCATCGCTGCCAAACCATGAACACCAGCGCCACGCAATAACTGTAGCAACAGCGTTTCAGCCTGATCATCACGGTGGTGTGCTGTCAGCAATGCGGTATCCGGTTTGAGCGTGGCGGTTAATGCGGCATAGCGAACCTGTCGGGCAGTCGCCTCGGGACTTTCACCCGCCGTTGGTCTTGCATCGACTTTTAAGACCCGAAACGGCACATGTAATGCCTGGCAAATATCGGCACAATGTTTTGCCCAGGCTGCCGACTCGACGTGCAAACCGTGATCAACATAAATGGCTTCTAGCGTTTGTTGGCGCCATTGTGCCTGGTGTGTGGCCAGATAATGCAATAAAACATGGGAATCCATGCCACCGCTGTAGCCGACGACCAAGCGGCGAATCTTGTGGTGCGTCGCCAGTAAGGCCAGTAATTGCTGTTTACAGGTATTCACGCTTTAGTTGAGTGCTATGGGGCCATGACAGCGATTAAAGCCACCAGATGTCATCCTGGCCAGGTCAATGATCCTGTTCCTTATCCTTACCCAGTAAGGCAGCCATGCTGTTCTGCCAGGATGATTGTATTGAGTTTGCCGGTACAGTTTCTTTAAATTCGCCATAAGCCATGAGCCGCTTATAGCGCTGCTCCAGTAATTCGGTCGTCGAGAGTAAGTCCAGTAGTTGCAGTTGCTTGCTGAGTGCCAGGCCGACATTTTCTGCCATTTTGGCTGGATCACGGTGTGCGCCACCGGGAGGTTCAGGAACCATATCGTCAATCAGATTCAGACTGAGCAGACGATCAGCGGTCAAGCCCATTGCTTCAGCCGCTTCGGGTGCTTGATCGGCATTTTTCCATAGAATCGCCGCGCAGCCCTCCGGCGAAATGACCGAGTAGGTACTGTACTGAAGCATCAATACACGATCACCAATGCCAATAGCGAGGGCGCCACCAGAGCCGCCTTCACCAATGACGATGCAAATAATAGGTATCTGCAACTGACTCATTTCGAATAGATTGCGGGCAATGGCTTCACTTTGGCCGCGCTCCTCGGCACCTATTCCCGGGTAAGCACCCGGTGTATCGATAAAGGCCACTATAGGTAAGCTAAAACGCTCGGCCAGTTTCATCAGTCGCAATGCCTTGCGATAGCCTTCCGGGCATGGCATTCCGAAGTTACGATAAATCTTTTCCTTGGTATCCCGTCCTTTCTGATGGCCTATCACCATGACAGGCCGGCCATTTAGCCGTGCCGGTCCGCCGATGATAGCGTGATCATCGGCAAAGGTTCGGTCACCATGCAGTTCCTGAAAGTCGGTGAATAATTGCCCAATATAGTCCCGTGTGTAGGGACGCAACGGGTGACGGGCAATCTGTGCAATCTGCCACGGTGTCAGGTTGGCGAATATCGATTCAGTCAGGGCTTTACTTTTAGCTTCCAGCCGGACGATTTCATCATTGATGTTTAAATCTTGCTCGGTGCTAAGCTGGCGCAGCTCTTTGAGCATCACTTCCAGCTCAGCAATCGGTTTTTCAAAATCCAGACAGTTATTTGGATTCATGAGCGTCCCAGTTAATCCGCCTGTGCCTTCATTTTTCGGGGGCATGCACTGCCAGGTACAGTGCTTCAGTTTCACGCTGCACCAGCATCGGTACAATCTGACCTGCGGGTAGAGCTTTCACCAATTCAACAAAATGAGCGGCACTTTTTATTGGCATATGATTGATTTGCAAAATAATATCATCGGGATAAAGCCCTGCATTAGCTGCCGGGCCCGGATTGATCCGTGTCACCAGTACACCTGTATCTTCGGCACCTATGTTGCGGCGCTGTTCATTGCTGAGATCCGCCACAACAATATTCAAGTGCAGGGCGCTGTGCTCATCCATGGTGGTCACACTTTCATCTTTAGCCTCCAGGCGGGTAATGGTTGCTCTAATCTCGAGTGGTTCACCATTGCGAAGAACAGACATCGCAATGGTTTTGCCGACCGGAGTGACGCCTATCATGCGTGGTAATTGTGAGGAGTCCTCTATCGGTTGACCACCATAACGCAAGATAATATCGCCCTGTTTAAAACCGGCACTTGCTGCTGGACTATCGGGCAGAATTTGGGCCACTAATGCGCCGCGTGGCCGGTCAAGCTTGAAAGCCTCTGCCAGATCATTGTTAACTTGTTGCAGCAGTACACCGAGCCAGCCGCGTGTTACTTCACCTGTTGATTTTAATTGTTCAACAACCTGCATGGCCAATTTGATTGGAATTGCAAACGATAATCCCATATAACCGCCCGTGCTGCTGTAGATTTGCGAGTTCATCCCGACCACTTCACCCCGTAGATTAAATAGCGGGCCTCCAGAACTACCAGGATTGACGGCAACATCACTTTGAATGAAAGGTACATAAGTACCACTTGGCAAATTGCGACCGACAGCACTGACGATGCCTTGGGTGGCTGTGCGTTCCAGCCCAAAAGGTGAGCCGATGGCCATGACCCATTCGCCGACCTCCAGCTTGTCAGAATCACCAATTTTCACTGTCGGCAGGTTTTTGCCCTTGATCTTGAGTAGCGCTACATCGGCCAGCTCATCTACGCCGATGACTTTTGCGGGCCGCTCGCGCTGATCACTGAGACGGACAATAATTTTGTCTATGTCCCGCGCAACATGGGCATTGGTCAGAATGTAACCATCCTTAGAGATAATAAAACCAGATCCCAGTGAGTTGGATTGGCGATCGCCGGGTAATTCAGGGCGCTCCTGAAAGAAGCGCCTGAAAAATTCGATATAGGGATTTTCGTTGCCAGGTAACTCGGGCAGCCCAAGACGAGAACGTCGATTAGATGTTTCGGTAGAGCTGATGTTGACGACAGCCGGTTCATTTTGTTTGACCAGTCGGCGAAAATCAGGGAGTGATCGAGTAGCGATGAGAGGATCAGGTTTATCGGCTATTGAGCACAGCGGAATACAGAGCAACAGCATAAATACCGCGAAAATATGGCTATAGTTTTGGTTTATTGTCACGTCAGCCTCCTGGGTACGTGTAAAGGCAGTGCACTTAATTTCGTATATAGTAAATTAGAGATACCTGAGAACGATAACACCAGCAACGCCAGCTTGAGCCAATACGCTTTAAGCGTTTTCACGGTGAGCGCCAACGGGCACAGACTGTCGATAATAAAGGTGAGATATGGAAAAGAATACGGAACAGCCTATCAGCGATCATGACAAAGCAACTCATTACCTGTATGAGCTGGTGATGAAGTTATTGAAGCTTGAAGGTTCTGATCTTTTTATTACGGCAGGTAGTGCACCTGCATTCAGAGTAGCCGGCGAGATACATCGGGTTAGCAATTATCGGCTGAGCCCACAGCAGACAGCGCTGTTAGTACGTTCAATTATGAACGATCATCAGGCGCTGATGTTTGATCGTCATCATGATGTTAATTTCTCACTCAATTTTCCTGATCTTGCCCGTTTTCGGGTCAGTGCTTTTATTCAGCGTGGTAGTAGCGGTATGGTGCTACGTTTGATCCAGCAACATATTCCAACCATCCAGGAATTGAATCTGCCGCCTGTTTTGAAAGACATTTCTTTGCACGAACGTGGTTTGATTATTTTCCTGGGTGGAACGGGTTGTGGCAAAACAACATCAATAGCATCAATGCTGGATTACCGTAATAGTCAACGTCGTGAGCACATTATTACGATTGAGGATCCTATTGAATTTTTTCATTCTCACAAGCAATCATTGGTTGATCAACGTGAAGTTGGTGTTGATACTGAATCCTATGAAACAGCGTTAAAAAATGCTTTACGTCAAGCACCGAACGTTATTATGGTCGGTGAAGTTCGGGATCGGGAGACCATGCAGCATGTTATTAATTATGCTGAAACAGGCCATCTATGCCTGACCACCTTGCACGCCAATAATACGGATCAGGCATTTGATCGTATGATCAATTTTTTCCCGGACGAAAGACGGGAGCAGTTGTTAATGGATCTGTCGTTTAATATGAAGGCATTGATCTCGCAGCGTTTGTTGCCCCGTCGGGATCAGGCAGGTCTGATTCCGGCAGTGGAGATTTTGCAGAGTACACCGCTGATGGCCGATTTAATCTTTAAGGGGCGGATCAAGGAAATCAAAAGCGTTATGGCGCGTTCAGACGAGCAGGGCATTGTCACTTTTGACCAGGCTTTGTTTAACCTTTACGAAGCAGGTTCAATAAGTTATGAAACGGCTATTCGTTATGCTGATTCTGTTAATGATCTGCGGTTGCGGATCAAGCTGGAGAGTAAGCATGTGCCACGTGACCTAAGCGATGAGAGTCACTTTGAGATTGAGGAAGAAAAATCTGACAATTCATGGCTTAAAAAGCCTGCAACATTATATCGCCGAGCCAATAAGAGAAAGTGAGGTGTGGAATGTCTTGACCCGGAGTGATATTTTCGGTGGCCCCTTTTTGCAGCATTGGGGTACGATTCCTTACACCTCACCATAGCGTATTCCTGTACCGATCCAGCGCTGAATGAGCGGTGCTACTCGGTCGGGGTAGTCGTGTAACAATCGATCAGCCGTGTCACGGACAGCATCTAATAGGTCTTGATCGCGTAGCAAATCGGCAACCCGCATAGTTTGTTCGCCGGTTTGACGTGTGCCGAGTACTTCGCCCGGGCCGCGTATTTCCAGATCACGGCGAGCAATTTCAAAGCCATCATGACTTTTCCGCAGTACGGCCAATCGGTTGTAAGCGATGGTAGATAGGGGCGGATGATAGATCAAGACACAACTGCTTTCGATAGCACCGCGTCCGACACGTCCCCGCAACTGGTGCAATTGTGCCAAGCCCAGCCGTTCAGCGTTTTCAATGATCATCAGGCTGGCTGTTGGGACATCCACGCCTACTTCAATGACCGTGGTTGCTACTAATACGTCAAGTTCACCGGCCTTAAAGGCTGCCATCATTGCTTCTTTGGTCGCAGCGGGTAGGCGGCCATGGATCAGACCAATGCGTAAGTCAGGGAGTGATTGCACCAAGTATTCAGCCGTGACAGTGGCGGCCTGGCATTGCAGTACTTCCGATTCATCAATCAGTGGGCAAACCCAATACGCTTGTCGGCCGTTACGACAGATCTGATGAATGCGTGCAATCACCTCATCACGGCGACTGTCGGGTAAAGCTACTGTTTTTACTGGATGGCGTCCAGGTGGTAATTCATCAATAACCGATGTGTCAAGATCAGCATAGACACTCATGGCTAAAGTACGTGGTATCGGTGTCGCTGTCATGATCAGTTGGTGTGGGCAATGCCCCGCACTCTGGCCTTTATCACGTAATGCCAGTCGTTGGTGAACACCGAAACGGTGTTGCTCATCAACGATGACCAATGCCAGTTGAGCAAAGGTGATTGAGTCTTGAAACAGTGCGTGGGTACCGACAGCGATGTGAATATCACGTGTTGCCAGACGCCTCAATAGCGTGCAGCGGGCCTTGCCTGTCAAGCGCCTTGTCAACCATGCAACGTCTACACCCAGAGGATGTAGCCAGTCATGGAGGCTACGATAATGTTGTTCCGCAAGCAATTCGGTCGGTACCATGAAAGCCACCTGGGCGCCTGCTTCTACTGCACGTAATGCAGCAACAGCGGCGATCACGGTTTTGCCGGAACCAACATCACCTTGCAATAGCCGCAGCATTGGGCGTGGCTCGGCCAGATCAGTGCTAATCTCTGATAGCACTTTTTGTTGTGCAGCAGTTAGAGTAAAGGGTAACTGCTCTAAAAATCGTTGACTGATGCCATTTCCGGAGGGTAAAGGGAGTGCAGCGTGCTGACGTACCTGCTCGCGTAGTTGCCGCAAACTCAGTTGGTGCGCCAGCAACTCTTCAAAAGCTAACCGTCGTCGGGGCAGATAGCTGCCGTTATCTAATATTGAAAAGGGTGTATGCGCAGGTGGCTGATGTAGACGATAGATTGCCTCGGTAATGGGAGGTAACTTTAGGTTTTGCAGCAAATCGGGCGGTAGTAATTCCGGTAGTAATTCGGCTGATTGCACTAAAGCCTGTTTCGCTAGGCCACGCAGGGTAAATTGTTGTAAACCGGCGGTAGTTGGGTAAATTGGGGTCAGCCGATCACTGACAGGTTCGGTATCAGCATTAAGGCGACGACATTCGGGATGAATCATTTCCATTGAATGGTTGTGACCTTGTCGTACCTCGCCAAAACAACGCAGCCGCACGCCAGGTTGACCAAACAGTCGTTGCTGTACCGGGCTAAAGTGAAAAAAACGCAGTGTTAGTGTACCGCTACTATCACGCAGGTAGCACAGCAGGGTGTGCCGTCCCCGTGCCAGCGAGACAACTTCGCTGCTGATGACGTCGGCCTCAATCTGCACATCCTCACCGGGGCGTAACTGTGCAATTGGGGTAATGCGGCTACGATCTTGATAGCGCAGGGGTAGATGTAGCAGTACGTCTGCAACACTGAGAATACCCAAGCGCTGTAGTCGCTCACCAAGCTGTGGCCCTACGCCTTTTAGTGTGCTGACAGGAATAGGTTTGATTGGCGCTGATTGTGCCATGCCGCCCACAGGGACACCCTCAGTCTCCCAATACTAATATCGCATCCATCTCAACCGCAGCATTGCGCGGCAACGTAGCTACACCTATCGCCGCGCGGGCCGGGTAGGGTTCGGTAAAGTATTCACTCATGATCTGATTGACCAAGGTGAAATGCCCCAGATCAGTCAGAAATACATTAAGTTTGACAACATCGTTAAGGCTGCTGCCTGCTGCACGGGCTACCGCAGCCAAATTATCGAATACCCGACAAATTTGTGCCTTCATATCGTTGTCAACCAATTCCATGGTTATCGGATCGAGTGGAATTTGACCTGATACGTATACGGTATTGCCGACCTTGACAGCTTGGGAATAGGTGCCAATAGCAGCGGGAGCCTGATCGGTTTTGATGATTTCTCGAAGCATATTAAGGAATCACTCCTGGTAGGTTAACCGGAAAGGTGAGCACGTATCGTCATGTCGGCCGCGTGACTACCGATGGGATGCAAGTTAGCCAGGCCGAACCAGTTTCCTGAGCGCGGGCAAGGCGCGTAGCTGGTGCATGATATGTACGAGATGAGGGCGATCTCGAATATCAAGCGTCATGTTAACGGTGGTGATATTACCATCCCGCTCCAGGGTATTGATGGTTTCAATATTGCTATCGGTAGCCGCAATGATGGCTGCAATAGCTGCAAGTGTGCCCCTGTTATTATCGACATCAAGCCGTAATGCGGCACAAAAATGGGCGTTTTGATCTTGTTCCCATTCAACTTCAATCCATTTTTCAGGATTTTTCTTGTAATTCGCAACGTTTTTGCAGCTATCGCGGTGAATAACGATACCGCGCCCCGCGTTAAGGTAGCCAATGATCGTATCACCTGGTAGTGGGTAGCAACACTTACCAAAGTTGACCACTATGCCTTCTGTACCCTTGATGTATAGTGGCTGGGTGCTGGCATCAGGTGAGGTGTTTTCCTTTTCATGTTCTTTATCAATCAAGCGCTTGGTGATGAGTGCGGCCACTCGATTTCCCAAACCAATATCGGCGAGCAAATCATCAAAGCTGTTCAGCCCAAGTTCTTCAACGAGCGCCTGGATTTTTTCGGTGGGCAATGCACTGATGCCACCGATACGTCCAACTAACGCTTTTTCCAGCAACCGCTTGCCCAGCAAAATAGCTTCTTCACGTTTCAGTTGTTTGAGATAGTGACGAATACTTGCACGGGCTTTGGCGGTTACCACGAAATTTAGCCAAGCAGGATTAGGTCGGGCCGTGGGGGTGATCGTCACCTCAACGGTTTGTCCGGTGGTGAGTGTTGTCCGTAGTGGTACTCGCCGTCGATTGACCTTTGCCCCAACACAGGTGTTACCTACGTCTGAGTGAATAGCGTAGGCAAAATCCACAACTGTGGCTCCATAAGGCAACTCGATGATTTCACCCTGTGGGGTAAAAACATATACTTCGTCTGGAAACAAATCGACCTTGACGCTATCGAGGAACTCGATCGGATTACCAGCACGACGCTGCATATCCAATAGTTTTTTTAACCATTCATGAGCACGCTGCCGGGCGTGCGTGCCTTTACCGTTGCCGTCAAACTTGTAATACCAATGTGCAGCAGCACCTACTTCCGCCATGACATGCATTTCTTCCGTGCGGATTTGTGCTTCAATTGGGATGCCGTTATGACCGAACAATACGGTATGCAAGGATTGGTATCCATTGGCTTTGGGGATAGCAATATAGTCTTTGAATTTCCCCAACGGTTTATACAGGTTATGTAACACCCCTAAAATCCGATAACAGGTATCCACATTATCGACAATAATCCGCACAGCATAGACATCGTAAACTTCTTTGAAGGATCGCCGTTTGTAGCGCATTTTTCTGTAGATGCCCCACAAGTGCTTGTCTCGTCCCATGACACGTGCCGTAATGCCTTCTTCTAATAGCCGTGATGTAATGCTTTTTTCTATCTTGTCAACAAGCTCACGACGATTGCCGCTCATCTTGCGGACAGCTTCTTTAAGTATCCGATAGCGTTCTGGATACAAGTAATGGAAACCGAGGTTTTCAAGTTCCTGTCGTAAGTGGTTCATGCCCAGGCGACTGGCAATAGGTGCGTAGATATCCAGCGTTTCGCGGGAAATACGGCGGCGCGATGCAGGCTGCATTGCACTGAGCGTTCGCATGTTGTGCAAGCGATCTGCCAGTTTTATCATGATGACTCGCAAGTCCTTGGCCATGGCCAGGAACATTTTCCGAAAGTTTCCCGCTTGAGCTTCTTGCTTGGAGTTAAAGTCGATGTGGGTTAGCTTGCTAACACCATCAACGAGATCAGCCACTTCCGAACCAAAGCGGGCACTTAATTGCGCCTTGTCGTAATTGGTATCCTCGATGACATCGTGTAATAGAGCCGCTTGCAAGGTGGTGCAATCAAAGCGAATATTAGCGAGAGTGCGAGCTACTGCTAGGGGATGAAAAATATAGGGTTCACCACTTTTGCGGTAATTTCCCACATGCGCTTCAGAAGCGAAGTAACAGGCTTCAAGTAATTGCTTAAGGTATTCTGGCTCAAGGTATTCTTGAGTAATTGTAAGGAGATCTTCAATACGCAAGCACAGGTCATCCCGCCAATTCTTATCGACATTTAAGCGGTTATTCTGCCGAATGTTGGGTCTGGTTTCCGGTGACATCGTACTCATCATAAGCTGCTCTTCGCTACTGCTCAAAATTTATTCGGTTTCGGCCTCGGTATTGGGTGCATGTACGGGCTTTGGGGGGGTAACAGAGCGATGTTTTCCCTGTGTCGCGAGATCAAGTTTGCCTTCTGCGAGCTCTCTTAATGCCAGTACAGTTGGTTTATCATTTTCCCGAGGGACCAGCGGTGTTCTGCCATGGGTTAGATCGCGGGTACGTCGAGCAGCGACCAAAACCAATTCGAAGCGATTACCTATTTGACTCAAGCAGTCTTCAACAGTAATTCGAGCCATTCGGTTTCCTCCATATGTAATATTTATTTAAGGATATGTCTAATTTAGCTAGAATAAACTATTTGATTTGTTTGTAATTGTACTTAAAAACTCCTTTTGTCGTTCTAGCTGGACAGAGCAGCGCTGCCGATTAGCTATTATAATGGCACGTAAGGTATTTAAAGCAGTCGCAAAATCATCATTGATAACCAGATAGTCAAATTCAGGGTAATGGGATAGCTCATTGAGTGATTCGGCTATTCGCCGATTGATGGTTTCGAGACTGTCCTGGTTACGATCGGCAAGCCGCTGGCGCAGGCTTTCAAGGGAAGGTGGCAGTATAAATATGCTTAAGCTATCGGGAATCAGCGCCCGTACTTGTTGAGCACCTTGCCAGTCAATTTCTAAAATCACATCTAGGTTATTGTCTAGTTGTGTCAATGCCGCATCGCGGCTAGTGCCGTAGTAATTACCGAAAACTTGAGCATGTTCCAGGAAAGCACCTTTTTCTGCCATTGTCTTGAATATGGCGTGGGACACAAAGTGGTAGTGTTCTCCGTTCTTTTCGTTGGGTCGGGGCAAACGGGTGGTATGGGAAACAGCAACGGTAACGTCGGTTGTGTTTTCTAATAGCTGGCTAACTAAACTGGTTTTTCCTGCGCCAGATGGTGCAGAAATTATATACAAGGTTCCTACGGGCATGATCACGTATCCAATTAGCTGTATCCTTACCATTGTCTCAGTCTCTGTCATTTTATGAAACTGATTCAGTACGTTTAATTTGGAATCGTGGCTAGACAGGGTAATTTTGCGCGTAGTTTATCAATGTGCAATAGGCTGGCACGATTGCACTGAAAAGGCAGGTTGTATAAAACAGTAACAGATACAATACACCCATCTGTCGTTGGTTTTGGCACACCATTTTTTGAAGTCGCGCAGTGAGGCGAAGATGGCCATCAAACACTATGGCAAATTGATATAAAAGCCTGGCTGAAGAGCCGGGGTTACAGCTTGCAATGTTAAACAGAAAGATCAGGCAAGGTATATAGCCAGAGGGGGATGACTAGACGGGTTTAGCTTGTCAGCCCAAAGTTACTTGATTTTAGCTTCCTTATAAAGAACATGCTTACGCACGACAGGGTCATATTTCTTGATTTCCATCTTTTCCGGCATTGTGCGTTTATTCTTGGTTGTTGTGTAAAAATGCCCGGTACCTGCACTAGAAACCAGTTTGATCTTATCACGCATGATTGTTTCTCCTTAAAAAGCTTAAACCTTATCACCCTGAGCGCGCAGCCGGGCTAGAACAGCATCAATCCCTTCTTTATCGATAATCCGTATACCGTGTGAGGAAACACGCAATTTCACAAAGCGCTGCTCGCTTTCGACCCAAAAACGGTGAAAGTGCAAATTCGGTAGAAATCGACGACGGGTTTTATTGTGAGCGTGAGAAACATTGTTACCGGTAGTGGGACGCTTACCGGTGACTTGGCAAATTCTGGACATTGGGTTGATCTCCCATCAGGCTATCCGGATGCATCACATAAATGTTGAAGCGGAGCAAGCATGCTTGTGATGTAGAAACACCGCAGTCGGCTCCAGTAACGTGTTGCGGCGCAAGCCGCCAGGCGACTGGAGCGTAGCTCAGCTCCGCGATTGCCGGCGGCGCAGCCGTCGGCAACAAAAAGCTTGATAACAATAAAAAAGCGCCCTGTGTAGGGCACCTTCTCAATTAGAATAAAGGTCCTGGCGATGACCGACTTTAGCATGAGTAATCTCACACGATCATAGGCGCGGAGCGGTTTCACGTTCGAGTTCGGGATGGTATCGAGTGG
>PDWJ01000760.1_pt1 | contig 69345 bp, 61 predicted proteins | sample 1430881 | NCBI WGS metagenome assembly PDWJ01 (sample SAMN01162460, study PRJNA174530) | Oral metagenome, whole genome shotgun sequencing project. | biome: Marine environment; feature: Marine mammal; material: Swab sample of the gingival sulcus; isolation source: swab sample of gingival sulcus... | reverse complement strand
ACGGATGCTATTGCGTCTTCGAGCAATAAAATCGTCATTAAACTGTTTCCTGGCGCATTGATCGCGAGAGGGCCGGTTCGAAATGCTTGAGTCATGAGTTGAATTTTTTTTGACCCAAAATGACTACGTAGTCATTTTGGGTCACCTCTTAACAACAACTAAAATAACGTTGTTTCCTGAAGAATCGTTCGTGAGAGGGGTAGTTCGAAATATTTGAGTCATGAGGCGGAATTTTTCTTTGGGTATGTATTGACTCCATAGTGAATACATTCCCCATCGTACAAAAACCAAAGAGAAGTGTTCCGAAAAACCCGGACAACAGCGTTTGGGACCATTAAAGGAGGTGGGGCCTGCCGGAAATGTCAAACGGTGTCGAAGGTTGTCGAGATTGCTGAGAACATAAAAAAAGAGAACACTAAGGAGATAATGACTATGAGTACATTCAAAAAGATTCAATGTATGGGGTTGGCCGTCGTTGCTGTCGTGTTTTTGCTGAATGTCCCGGCTGTATGCGCAAAAAATATTACCATTAAGCTTGCTCATGATAATGCTGTTTCTACGCCAGGACATAAAGCCTTTCTCGAGTTTAAGAAAATCGTAGAAGACAAATCCGAAGGCCGAATCACAGTGACGATTTTTCCGGGCGGCCAGATGGGATCAGTGACCGATACGTTTCAACAGGTGCGCAAGGGGGATCTGGAAATGTCTATCACCGCCACGACGCTGCTGACGCAAACGATCCCGAAGTTTGCGATTTGGGATCTGTTTTACCTTTTCGATAACGCAGAACACGCGCATAAAGTGCTGGATGGCGAAGCGGGGCAGGAGTTGATGAAACCTTTAGAACGCTTTAAAGTGAAAGGGTTGGGCTACATGGAGATCGGGTTCAGAAATTTCTCGAACAGCAAACGCCCGATCGAAAAAGCGACAGATGTGGCCGGCTTGAAGATTCGCGGATACAGCCCGATGCAAATCAGCGCCTGGTCGGCGGCCGGGGTGAATCTGACCACTTTGAGCTGGACGGAAGTCTTCACCTCGCTGCAGCAGAATTTGATCGACGGGCAGGAATGCGCGACATCGAGTTTTTACGATGCCAGATTTTATGAGGCCCAAAAATACTGGTCGTTAACAGAACATATCTACACCAACTGGCTGTGGTATGTGAACCAAAAATTCTGGGAAAAAACATTGAACGATGAGGATCGTGCGCTTGTGGAAGAGGCCGTCAAAGAAGCCATCCGTTTAGACCGGCAGTATGCTGCCGAAGCGGAACAGGCCGCCCTCGCGAAACTCGAAGAAGCCGGAGTGTTGATCAATGCAATGCCCCTCGCAGAAAAACATGCCCTCGGAGACATGCTGAATAGCGCTGTCAAAGCCGATATTATCGAAAAGGCCGGACAGGAGACCTACGATCTGGTGATGAAGGGAATCGAAGCGGCACGGCAATAAGCAGCCTGTTGTGTGTCCCAAAGATGATAACAACCGGAGACTGTCCTCGATGCAGTCTCCTTCGTAAAAAACATGCTTTAAGAATGCATTAGTACAGTATTTCAGAAAAGAGTACACACTGTTCGTGGTGAGCTTGTCGAACCGCAATGCCCTTCGACAAGTTCAGGGCGAACGAACCATACAAGTATACTTTCTTCAGAAACTTTGTACAAGGGAGACCGGGGATGTTGAAATCATTGTTCAAATGGCTGGATATTAACTTCGAACCTGTGACAGCACTGGGCTTGTTCTTTTTCATGACGACGCTGGTCTTTGTCCAGGTTGTCATGCGCTTCGTCTTTCAGTCCGGGTTTTCATGGGTCGAAGAGTTTGCCCGTTACATGTTTGTCTGGCTGATCTATCTGTGCGTCAGTTATGCTACGCGCAATAACCGGCATATTAAATTAACCGTGGTCATAAACCTGCTGCCTGAGCCGGTGCAGCGTATCTTGGCGATTGTATCCGATGTGTTGTTTTTTCTGTTTTCCGCCATACTTCTGTACTTCTGTTATCTCGTCTGTGAAACAACCGTTCTGTTCGGCGATAGGGCCGTGACGCTGGACGTATCCATGAATATTCTCTATGCGGCCGGACTGGCAGGGTTTGCCCTGAACTCAATCCGGTTGGTGCAGAACATTGTATGGCGCTTTGGGCATTTCAAGGCTCCGATGCGCCAATTTCTCAATGTGAACGGTGAATATTCCGGGGCCGATCAGATGATAATCGGTACCTTAGCGTCGCTTGTCGAGCTTTCTGGCAGCTCAAAAGACCGATAAACCGGCTGTGCTGCCAATTTCATATATATCTCAGGAGGTTCAGGATGGTTATTCCGATTCTTTTTCTCAGTTTTTTAGCGCTGCTCTTACTTTCCGTCCCCATCGGAATTGCTTTAGGGTTAGCGTCGATCATTACGATTTTCGCAGCGAGTCCGATCAGTGGGGAATCATTTGCCCTGGCGATGATTCGGGGCCTGGACTCTTTTCCCTTAATGGCCGTGCCGATGTTTACGTTTGCCGGTGATATTATGGGGCGCGGCGGCATTTCCAGACGCTTGTTGCGAGTGGCGGGACTCTTTTTCGGCCGCATGACCGGAGGATTAGGAGTGGTGTCGATTGCCGCCTGCCTGTTTTTTGCCGCCATTTCGGGCACAGGCTCGGCGACGGTTGCGGCGATCGGCTGTATTATGATTCCGAGTATGGTCTCGAAAGGCTATGACAAGGTCTTTTCCGGGGCCTTAATCTCGGCATCCGGCACGGTCGGTGTCATTATTCCGCCCAGCATTCCAATGGTGGTGTATGCCATTGCGGCCGGCGTTTCTGTGACAGGCATGTTCGCAGCCGGGATTATTCCGGGATTTTTGGTCGGAGTCGTGCTCTCTGCTTATACGATCATCTACTCGAAAAAACACGGCTATACCGGTGATGATACCATCATCACGTTTCAGGAAAAAGTAAAAATCGTTATCGAAGCTATTCCGGCCCTGCTGGTTCCGATTATCGTGTTGGGAGGCATTTATGGCGGAATTTTCACGCCCACCGAAGCGGCGGCATTTGCGGTCGTGTATGGTCTGTTCGTCAGCCTTTTTATCTATCGTGGAGTCACTATTAAAGAGTTGCCGGCGATTGCCTTTAATTCAGTGTTAATCTGTTCGACAGTACTTGTGATTATCGGGACGTCTTCGGGGTTCGGAAGAATTCTCACGATTACGCAGGTTCCGGTCACAATTGCCGAGTTTATCCTGTCTCTGACGTCGAATAAAATCGTCATTATGCTGCTCATTAACGCCTTACTGCTCGTTGTGGGCACATTTATGGAAACCAATGCCTCGATTATCATCCTGGTTCCCATCCTGCTCCCGGTAGTGCAGCAAGTCGGCATTCATCCGATTCAGTTCGGGGTGATTATGGTGCTCAACCTGGCGATCGGGTTCGTGACTCCGCCTTTAGGCGCGAATCTCTTCATGGCGTGCCAGATCAGCAAAATACAATTCGATGATATTGCCCGGGAGATTTGGCCCTGGATTATTGTATTGTGCATTGTGCTGCTGCTGATTACATTTATTCCGCAATTGACCTTATTCATGGTCGGAATTGCTGGCTAAAACAGGGAGGACATGCGCATGAAGATACAGCTTGAAATCTATGACCAACGGCTGGAAGAGATTATCGACAAAGAAGCAGAGCTTGAAACACTGGCGTCAGGCTTTCGCTTTCTGGAAGGCCCGGCCTGGCATCCGGTTCGGAATACGCTGCTCTTCAGCGACATTATGGGAAACGGCCTGTACTGCTGGAACGAAAAGGCCGGCATCACGCTCTTTCGGGGCAACAGTTATCTGGCGAACGGAAATACCTACGATCCTGACGGCCATCTTTTGACCTGCGAACACGGGACCAGCCGGGTCACCCGCACACGCGAAAACGGAGATTACGAGGTGTTGGCTTCCCATTACCAGGGTCAAGAACTGAACAGCCCGAACGATATTATCGCCAAACGTGATGGAAGCATCTATTTCACCGACCCGAATCCCGGCCGCTGCACCCGTGTCGGGATTCCCAGAGAAATGGAGTTACCCTTTCAAGGAGTGTACAGAGTCGATCCCATCGATCGGAGCGTCACGTTGCTGGTCGATGATTTTTCCAAACCCAACGGACTCTGTTTTTCATTGGACGAGAAACATTTGTTTATTAATGACAGTGACCGGCAGCATATCCGGGTCTTCAAGGTTCAGAATGATGGAAGTCTGGCAAACGGGCGGTTATGGGCAGAATTACGCGGGGCCGGATGCGATCCTGGAGTAGCGGATGGCATGAAATGCGATGCCAGAGGAAACCTCTACTGTTCCGGTCCGGGTGGGATACATATCTTCGATTCTCAGGGAACCTGCCTGGGGCGGATATTGACTCCGGAGGTGGCTGCCAACTTTACCTGGGGTGATAATGACCTGTGCTGCTTGTTTCTGACGGCGACGACATCGCTTTACCGTCTTCGGATGCACGTTCCCGGGTTCAATATTTTGCAGCAGGAATGACTACGTAGTCATTCCTGCTGCTGAGAAAATTATCGTAACGTTCGACCTGCAAAGGAATCGTATCTGGGAATATCCGTGTTCACATTCGCACGAATGAACGTGCACGCACGAAATGTGCCAACAAGAATGTTAGCACGTACAGAGGAGAAAACATGGCTGAAAAACAACTCAATGTAAGTGCTCAAACCTTACACATCTTTTTAACAGACATGTTCGAGAGCACAGGTATGCATCGAGACAATGCCGACTATTGTGCCGAATGTCTGGTGCAGACCAATTTATGGGGTATCGACTCACATGGAGTGCTGCGGGTTCCGATTTATATGCAGCGCCTGAAAAACAAGGTTATTACAGCGAATCCGTCTGTCACAAAAACCAACGGCAAGTCTGCTTTTGAAATGCTGAACGGCGATGATGGCATGGGATTCCTGGTTGGCCGGGCCGCCATGGAGCGGGCAGTCGAACTGGCCGAACAAAACGGCATCGGAGCGGTCGGAGTGACGCGCAGCAACCATTTCGGCGCTACGGCCTTATATGCTAAAATCGCCGCCGAAAAGGGCATGATTGGTATTGCAATGACCAACGTGATTCCGAACCTGGTCGTCCCCGGCGGCAGCAATCCGATTACCGGCAATAACCCGATTGCTATCGGAGCGCCGACTTCGGAACCCTTTCCGTTCCTGCTCGATATTTCCCTGTCAGCGGTGGCCGGCGGCAAACTGCTGTTGGCGAGTAAGAAAAAAGAAAAAATTCCCCTGGGCTGGGCCACCGATCGTGACGGACATCCTACTGACGACCCGGACAAAGGATTTTCCGGTTTTCTGCTGCCCCTGGGAGGTCATAAAGGATTCGGCCTGTCATTGGTCGTAGATATTTTGTGCGGCGTGCTGACAGGCGGCGCGTTCCAACACCAGATCAAAAGCATGTACAAGCACCCGGACGATCCGAGTCTGACTGGGCATTTCATGATCGCGATCGATCCGGCAGTCAGCATCGGGCTGGACGCATTAAAGTCCCGAATGGCAGAATTTTACCAGACAATTAAAGCTTCGCCAATGTGGGAAGACGGCAAAGAGATGTTTTTACCCGGTGAAATCGAGTATCGGAAGCAGCAAGAACGCCAGGAACATGGTATCCCGATTCCGCCGGAATTGTATGACGAACTGAGGCACATAGCGCAAGATGCACATGTATCAACACAACTAACAACTCTATAATAATACATAGAAAAGGACATGTAGCACCCGGATGACACGATGAGCCCGTTTCACTCATGCCACCCGCGTGCTATCAAGACAACTATGGCAGAACGTAAATCAGTATGGTATCATGAAAATCCGGCTCCAGAAATGTTAGCGTACATCAAAGAAGTCAATGACATCGCGATTCTCCCGCTGGGAGCGACCGAACAGCATGGCCCGCACTGCCCGATCGGCAGTGATGCGCTGAATGCGAAGGGCATGGCGGAAAAAGTGGCGGAAAAAACCGGAGCCACAGCCCTGCCGTTGTGCATGTACGGCTCGCATCCTCATCATCATTGGGGCATGCCCTGCAATATTCCCTTATCGTTCGAAACTCATATCGGCATGATTGTGGATATCGTCAGAGGCGCAGCACAGGCCGGATTCAATAAGTTCCTTCTCTTATCGGCCCATGGGCAAGTGTCTTCCTCGATTGTCGCCGTCCATAAACTCGGCATCGAAGGATTCTTCACCTTATCGCTGCACTGGTATGATTTCGTGCGGGATAACCAGGATGTTCTGGAAGATCCGATGTGGCATGCCGACGAAGCCGAGACCTCAGTGGCGTTGTACCTGTACCCGGAACTGGTTGATATGGCAAAAGCCGTCAAAGGCGGCGGCGAAGGCCTTATCGATTCAAAATGGAAAATTGCCCCAGGCATGGCGGCCCGCCCCGGTCAGATGTATCATTTCGAGGGCACATTTGCGCCGCCTGAAAAAGATGATCTGGAAAACGGCGTGATCGGCGATCCCACAAAAGCCACCACTGAAAAGGGTAAAAAACTGCTATCCAATCTGGTTGGACATCTTGATGAGTTAACCAAAGAGATTATGACAAAATATCCGGTCGGCGTGAATCCCTTACTCCAATACTCCAATACTCCAATACTCCAAATTATACACTATGAAACTGAAAGATAAAGTGGCAATCGTGACCGGTTCCACCAAAGGGATCGGCGAAGCCTGCGCCTATGAATATGCCAGGGAAGGTGCGAAAGTCGTTGTGACCGGACGCACCGTAGAACTCGGGCAAAAGGTCGTCAAGAAAATTGAAGATGAACTCGGCGGAGAAGCCCTGTTTGTCCAATGTGATGTCAGCAAATCGGCTGAGGTGCAGAATTTGATCGAGAAGACCGTTGAGCGCTTCGGACGGCTCGACATTATGCTTGCGAATGCCGGTACCAATGCGAAATCCGATTTTCTCGACATTCGTGAGGAAGATTGGGATTGGGTCATGGATGTCGATTTGAAAGGCACCTTTCTCTGCGGTCAATATGCAGCCCGGCAAATGGTCAAAGAAGGGCATGGCGGCGTGATCATCAACGTCTCTTCTGTCATGGCGATTTTAGGACTGAAAACTCAGGTGCACTACTGCGCCGCCAAAGGCGGAATCAACCAGTTGACCAAAGCGATGGCTCTGAGCCTGATCGATTATGACATTCGGGTCAATGCGATTGGTCCCGGCCCGATTTTGACAGAACTGATGCAGCGTGTCGCCGAAAATGAGGAACTGATGAATACCGTGCTCAAACGCACCCCGATGGGGCGTATCGGAACCTGCGACGAAGTCGCACGGGTTGCCGTTTTCCTGGCCTGCGAGGATTCGAGCTTTATTATGGGCCAGTGTATTTATCCTGACGGCGGACGGATGATTCAATCCTTCGACAGAGAACAACGATCATAAAATAAAACATGAAACATGAAAAATTGAACGAATTGCGTCTTACATTCTGCATTTTTCATTTTTCATTTTTCATTACCATAATGAGTACTCCAAAAGTTGCAGTGATGACGTTCGGGGATGAGCGTCCCGATATGTGGGAAAAAGTGTTCGGCGCTCTCGCCGTTCCCAGACACAAACAGGCCATCGACTATTTCAAAGGCTTAGAACTCGACGTCTATGCTTGTGAAGAGGTAGCCCGCACCAAAGATGAGATTGACAGCCAGGTCGATGCGCTTAAAGCCAAGGGCGTTGAAGTGCTGATCGCTCATATTCCGTGCTGGACCGCTCCTAATCTGGTGGTACGCGGCGTGCAGCGTATGAATCTGCCGACGGTAACGATGACCAACAAACATGCCGGCACCCACGGCGGAGTCGGATTTTTCGGGGCCAGCGGCACATTGACGCAGATCGGCTATCCCCATCATCGCGTCAGAGAGGATTTCGACAGCCCGAAACTCGAAAAGAAAGTGCTGCCCTTTATCCGCGCAGCCTCGGTCAAAGCCAAATTGCAAGGCAAAATGTTCGGCCTGTTCGGAGGACGTTCTTTAGGCATCGATACTGGAACCTTCGATCCGATGCAGTGGAGAAGTCAATTCGGCGTGGATGTCGAGCATGTCGATCAACTCGAAATCATCCGTCGTGCCGGAATGATCGGCCAGGAACGAACGAAACACATGATTTCGTGGCTCTCAGAAAAGACGGCCTGTATTCGTTACAATGATACCGCGCTGACCGATGAAAAGCTGGCCTTTGCCGTGAATTGCTATCTGGCGACCAAAGATATTATCGAAGAAAAGGGCCTGGATTTTATTGCCGTGAAATGTATGCCGGATCTGGTGAATAACTATATCCCTCAATGTCTGACAGCAGCATTTCTGCCAGGGCCTTACGATGCGGACGGCAGTAAAACGCCAGTGTCGATGGCCTGTGAGTCCGATGGCGACGGGGCTTTGACCATGGAAATTCTTAAAGATGCATCCGGCGGCAGTCCTGTCCTGTTCGGTGATGTCAGTCATATTAATGACGAAACCAATACGATTTATATTCCCAATTGCGGAGCCCAATGTAGTTGGTTTGCCGGACGCAGCGACGACCCGGCAGAGAACCTGAAACACGTGGAAATCAGACCATCGGTCCGCCCGGCGGGAGGCGCAACAGTCTATTTTGTCTCTGCCCCCGGTCCGGTCACGCTGGCACGGCTGTACCGTGATTCGGGACGCTATAAAATGGCGATTATTCCGGCCGAGGCCATCGAATTGCCGCAAGAAGAACTGAATGAATTTATTAAGGTCCGCGGCAAACACCAACTGCCGACCATGTTCGTCAAGGTCAAAATGGATTTGGAACATCTGGCCCAGGAATTCGGCTCGAACCATATTTCCGGAGTCGCCGGACACTATGTCGATGAATTAGTTCACGTCTGCAAGATGTTCGATATCACACCAGTCGTGATGGACGAAAATTTTTAAAAACACCGAGAAGGAATAACGGAGTAGTGGAGTAATGGCATACGCAACATTCCAGCACTCCAATACTCCAATACTCCATTTCAACATGAACCGAAGAGAATGTTTTCAGAAGATGATGAGTCATGAGGAACCGGAGAAGGTGCTTGTGGACATGGGCAAACAAGTCGGGTCGCTGCATAAATTCGAATATGCCAAACTCCGAGAGCACCTCGGCTCGCCAGACTGGATGAGTGCTGAACCTGCGATTCTGGATAAAATGGCGCAAACCGTCCACCCTGACGAAGCATTGCTCGAATATTTCGGCATCGACTTTCGCTGGGTCATCCCCCATTGGGTCGACGTCAAGGACTTCGATGAGAATGGGAAGAAGGGCTACTACGATATGTGGGGAACCCGTTTCGATTATATGGATGATTACTATGCCATTATGGACACCCCTCTGAAAGATGCAGCCTCGATCGAAGAAATCGAGCAGTACGAGTGGCCTGATCCGCAGAACCCGGCCATGTTCGAGGGACTGCGGGAGCAGGCAAAACAGTGGTATGAAAAGACTGACTACGTGATCGGGGCGGACGGTATTAAAGGAGGTATTCTGCAGACCTGTTTATGGGTGCGGGGCTACGAACAATTTATGTCCGATCTGGCGCTCAATCGAGAATTTGCCGAGGCCTTGCTGAATAAGGTGCTCGAACTGTATAAGGCAATGTATACGGAGTATTTTAAGGCGGTTGGGGGCTATGTCCAACTCGTGTATGTCACCGATGATGTCGGCACGCAAAATTCTTTACTCATTTCGCCGCGTATGTTCAGAAAGCTGATCAAACCGAGATTCCAGGCGTTCCACGACCACCTCAAGAGTATCGCGCCGCATGTCAAAATCATGTATCATACTGACGGCGCAGTATTGCCGCTTATTGACGATTTTATCGAGATCCGGGCGGAGATTCTCAACCCGATCCAAACCTCGACCAAAGGCTTAGACGATACCCAGGCCTTAAAAGAAAAATTCGGCGATCGAATTTGTTTCCACGGGGCGATCGACGTCCAGCAGGTTCTTCCGACAGCCAGCGCTGAAGAGGTCAAACAAGAGGTCGCCAGACGCATCCGGGATCTCGCTCCCAATGGCGGATATATCTGCGCTCCCTGCCATAATATCGGGCATGATATTCCGCCGGAAAACGTGGTGGCCCTGTTTGAGGCTGCCAAAGAATACGGTCGCTATCCATTGAGTTAACAAGAAATACCGCCAGGGCGGGACTACGCCCTGGCTTTTCGGCTATCAAATTTTCACTTTTCATTTTTTATTTTTCATTTTCAAGGAGAATACAACGATGAAACAAGGATATTTTCACCGCGTGGCTGCCCAGACACCGACAGTGTTCTGGATCAATAACCCGACCCGTGAACAGGCCGATATGGCCATCGAGGCCGGAGCGTTAGGATGCACGAACAATCCGTCCTATACCTGGAAAATGCTCATACATCCCACAGAAGGAGAATATGCCAACAAGCTGTTAAATGAAACCCTGCAAGAAACGGCTGACGATACCGAAGCCATTGCCTCTTTGCAGCGTAAACTGGTCAAGCCGGTGCAGGAAAAATTTATGCCGTTATACGAGCAAACTCGAGGGAAACACGGCTATGTCAGCATCCAGGGCGATCCGATCCACGAAGACGATCCGGATGTCATCATTAACGAAGCGTTGAAAAATAGAACCGTCGGGCCGAATATCTGCGCCAAAATTCCTACGACTGCTGCCGGACTCAAAGCGATGGAAACCTTAATCGCCGAAGACGTGCCGTTGAACGCGACGGAAATCATGGGCATCAGCCAGGGTATTTCAATCTGCGAAATGTACATGAAAATTTCGCAAAAAACCGGTAAAACTCCTCCCCTCTACCTCTCTCATATTGCCGGAATTTATGACGATCACCTCAAAAAGTATGCCAACGAACAGCAAGTCGATATTTCCTCTGATCTGCTCAGTCAGGGCGGGCTGGCAGCCACACGTAAACTGTATCGCGTCATGCAGGAACGCGGCTATCCCGGCACGATCGTCGGCGGAGGCGCGCGGGCGCTCTATCATTTTACCGAAATGGTCGGCGGAGACGTGATTGTGACGATTAACTGGCAAGGCACCGCAGACCAATTGATCGAGCAGGATCCCCCGGTGATTTCGCGCTTTTTCAACCGCGTTTCGGAATCTGTTCTCGATGAATTGATGGAAAAACTGCCTGATTTTAAACGGGGATATTTCGTGAATGGTTTACGCGAGGAAGAATATGAAGAGTTCGGTCCGGTCGAATTGTTCCGCAGCAGTTTTGTCGGAGCCTGGCAGAATACGCTCGATATGATGAAATCCCGCCGGATGCGTTCGGACGAACAATAAACGAGGCCAGAGGCTGCCTGTCCGGCAGCCTCTGCCATTGCAGACGGGGAACTATGAACACAGCATTTTCTAATCGCTTAAAACATCTGATACAAGATGGAAAACGCGCAGTCGGGGCCTGGCTGCAAATCGGCAGCCCGATCGCGGCCGAAATTTTCAGCCGGGCCGGATTCGATTATCTGATCGTGGATATGGAACACGCCCCGATCGACTATATGAATCTGGTCAATATCTTCCAGGCCATCGATACGGAGCAGGTAACGCCGATTGTCCGGGCTCCCTGGAATGACTTCGTCACGATTAAACGGATTCTGGATTCCGGCGCCTATGGGATTCTCGTGCCTTACGTCAACAACAAAGCCGAAGCCGAGGCAGCGGTCGCAGCCTGCAAGCATCCGCCGGTCGGCGTACGGGGGGTCGCCGGAAGCCCGAGAGCGGCCGGGTACGGTCAAAATCCGGCCGTTTATTTGCAGAGCGCTAATGATGAAATTCTCGTCATGACCGCAGTGGAAACTTGTGAGGCTATCAAAAATCTCGACGAGATTCTCACGGTTCCCGGACTGGATGGGTGCTTTATCGGTCCGATGGATTTAGCGACCTCACTGGGGCATCATTGCCAGCCCGAACATCCAGACGTCCAGGATGCCATTGCGACCATCGAATCGAAAGTCATCGGTTCCGGTAAAATTCTCTCGACAATCGCTGGAACCTGGGATGCGGCCCGGGCAAAATATGAGAAAGGCTATCAGATGCTGATGGTCATGGCTGACGGTGTCGCCCTGGGGACTATGGCTGCTGCAAAGGTCAGTGAATTCCGGCAGGCCTACCCCGAAGGTTAAACATGGAAGTAACTACTGCTATTGCAAGTATAAGATGGCAGGTGGCAAGATGCAACCCTGCAAAGACGCCAGGCCGCCAAGAACGACAACACGGCTTTTCTTTGCGGCTTCGCGTCTTTATTTAGACTCCTCATAAAACCGGTTCCTGTTATCGATTTTATCAACAATGGATCCCAGGAGATGGCCAATAAAGTGGTTCCGCATCTTGAGGACCATGTGGCGGTCGCCATTAGACATCATGGGCCTTTTACGGCGGGAGAAACGCTTCAACTGACTCTGGAACGCGCAGTGGCTTTGGAAGATATCAGCCAAATCTATTTTCAGGCATCGCTGCTTGAAACACCGAGCCTGATTATATAGAGTACAGCACTATACTGAAAATCTGACGCGGGACGAGGCGCATCAGACCGGACTGCGGCAATTGGCCGACTATTTGGAACGCACTGGCCACCATAAAGGGGAATTGGTGAGCTTCGATTTGACTCGAAAAGACCAAAGAACCTGGAAGCAGGAACACATCCAGGTGGATGACAAGGAGATTCTCGATGGGTATGAAAGGCATGTGCCTGCTCGTCTATGCGTTTTTTTGGGGGGATAGGTGTGTTTTATGTCCTTTGTGCCTTTGTAGTGGAGAACAAACGATAGCAATAATTTTGCCCCGTGACTTCGCTCACAAAGATTCTCGTAAAAATTTCCGCCTTTTTCTTGACAGTTTCCCCAGGTAAAATTATTTACTCTCTTTAATAGTAAGATTATCTCTACACGTTTATAATATGCCCCCATAGCTCAGGGGATAGAGTGCTGGTCTCCGGAACCAGAAGCGGAGGTTCGAATCCTCCTGGGGGCATTGTACGCAATATTTGAGGATCAGGAAGCAGGAGGTCTGGGAACACCTGGACAAGTACGATGATGTTTCCACATCCTCACCAAAAGACCTTCCTCCTTTGGCTTCAAGGATTTTCCCTGATGTTATTACGCTATCTGCGCATCCATGAAAAAATATAAACTCAAAACATTTCATGCCGAAGAATCCCAGTCTGCTCCGACATTTACCTTGAATTATGAAGCCGAACTGAATGAATCGCAGCTTGAAGTCGCCAAGTCGTTCACCGGCCCGATTCTGGTGATTGCCGGAGCCGGCAGCGGAAAAACCCGCACTCTGACCTATCGCGTGGCTCGCATGGTAGAAAGCCGAGTTTCGCCGGAGTCGATTCTGCTCCTGACCTTTACCCGGAAATCCGCCCAGGAAATGCTGCGCCGGGCGACAACCCTGCTGGATGCGCGTTGCGAAAAAGTCGCAGGGGGAACGTTCCACTCTTTTTCCAATATGGTGTTGCGGCGCTATGGAAAAGCAGTGGGACTTCAACCTGGTTTTTCAATTCTCGATCAAAGCGACACCGAAGATGTGATCAAGCTGTTGATCGATCAGATGGGTTTGAGCCAGAAAGGCCGGAGTTTTCCAAAGAAAAAAACGATTCACACCATCTTCAGCAAAGCCCTGAACAAAGAACTCCCTCTTGAAGATGTGATCGCCAGATATTATTCCAATTACATTCAGGATGTCGAAGACCTGCAAAAACTTCGGACTCGCTTCAGACAGTACAAACTCGAACATCAGATTCTCGATTATGACGATCTGCTGGTGTACACGCAGACATTGCTCGCCGATCATCAAAATATCCGGCACCGCCTGTCCGATCGTTACCAGTATATTATGGTCGATGAATATCAGGACACCAATAGCGTGCAGGCTCGTATCGTCAGACTGCTTGCGTCGACCCACGATAATGTCATGGCGGTCGGCGATGAAGCTCAGAGTATTTACGCGTTCCGGGGAGCGAATTATCGCAACATTTTGGATTTTCCCGAACAATTTCCTGGCACGACCATTATGAAACTCGAAGAGAATTTCCGCAGCGTTCAGCCGATTTTAAACGTTACCAATGACATTATCAAGCAGGCCAGAGAATCCTTTCAGAAACGATTGTTTACCCGGCAAAGCGGCGGGGTACGTCCCGTAGTTGTCCCGACTCTGAACGAACGGCAGCAATCGCAATTTATCACGCAGCGTATTTCGGAACTTCAGGATGAAGGAATGCCGCTTTCAGATATTGCGGTGCTCTTTCGCTCGAGTTTCCATTCCTTCGATCTGGAACTCGAGCTCAATAAACGAGGGATTCCTTTTGTGAAGGTCGGTGGGATTAAATTTATCGAGGCTGCCCACATCAAGGATCTGCTTGCTTATTTACGGGTTCTGGCGAATCCACTCGATGTTGTCAGTTGGAACAGAATTCTATTGCTGCTGGACGGCATTGGCCCCAAAACAGCATCCAAGATCACCAACATCCTTCAAGCCGAAGCCAATCCCCTGGCCTGGCTGTCGGACTATCCGAAAAAAGCCAAGTATAGGTTGGAGCTTCAACGATTAGGCGCAACCTTACAACGCACCGTGTCACTGCTCCCGGCAGAACAAGTGCAGAATCTGCGGGAGTATTACGATCCGATCTTACGAAATACCTACGATCAGCCGGAAAAACGAGAGCAAGATTTAGAACAGTTACACTATATCACCGAGCAGTTCAACACGCTCGAACAATTTTTGACGGAAATGACATTGGAGCCACCGACCCGCAGCATCGATACTGTTGTGCAAAGAGACGAAAGCGATGAAGACATGCTGACTCTCTCGACAATTCACTCGGCTAAAGGACTGGAGTGGAAGACAGTGTTTGTGATCTGGTTGTCGGAAGGCCGCTTTCCGAGCGCATACTCGCTGGACGATCCAGAGGCGTTGGAAGAAGAATTACGCCTCTTGTATGTCGCAACAACGCGGGCCATGCAGAATTTGTATTTGACCTATCCCACCTACGATCATAAATGGGGAAGCTCTTTCACCCGTGCTTCCCGTTTTCTCCAGGGTATTTCACAACAACATCTCGATATGTGGTCGCTCTATGATGACCGGGATGACATTTATGACGACGTTTCTATGGAAGACAACTATTATGAAGATTGATATGCCCCTTCACCGGTGATTGACAGTCGATGATGAGCAATTCACGACTGACGATTCACTGGTGGACTCTTATTTTATGATAAACCATGTTTTTATCCGTTGCATACACCGGGTTCTCTTCTCGATATTTTGTATTCTTGCCAATCTTGTTCTCATTGAATCTGTCGCGATTCAGGCGCAAGAGACAACGACACAGCAACACGATCACAGCGTGAAAGACGCTATTGTGAAAATTTACACTGTGTATAATACCCCTCATTATCTGAGCCCATGGCGAATGTCCGGAGCGCGACAAACCAGCGGCTCCGGCTGTATTATCCACAGAAATAGAATTCTCACCAATGCCCATGTCATTGCCAACCATACCTTCATTCAAGTTCGGCGTTACGGTGACGCAAAGCGCTATAGGGCTACTGTGGTTGAAGTCTCCCATGATGCGGATCTTGCCATTTTAACGGTTGAGGATCAGAGCTTTTTTGAGGGCATTACCCCTCTGGAGTTTGGCGAACTGCCGGAAACCCAGCAAGAAGTCATGGTCTACGGTTTTCCAATGGGCGGCGATTCATTAAGCATCACGAAAGGGGTGCTCTCACGCATCGAAAGTAATTTCTACGTCCATAGTGGTCATTATCTGCTGGCCGGGCAAATCGATGCCTCAATCAACCCAGGGAATAGTGGTGGACCGGTTCTTGTCGGCAATAAAATCGTTGGAGTGGTGATGCAGGTTGTGAATGCGAAAAATGCCGAGAATCTCGGCTATATGGTACCGATACCGGTGATCGAACATTTTTTCACCGATCTTGAAGATGGGCAATATGACGGTTTCCCAAATCTCGGCATTTCCATGCAAACCCTTGAAAATCCTGATATGAAGCGTAAATATGGATTGGATGAGGAACACACAGGCATTCTCATTAACCGAATTTTCCCTGGTTCGCCAACCGAAAAACAACTCCAACGCGGAGATATTCTGTTAGCTATCGAAGGACAGCCGATTGCCGATGACAGCACCGTTGAATTCCGCCCGAAAGAGCGCACCAGTTATACCTATTATGTCAACCGGCATCAAGTCGGGACGGAGATTCAATTGGAAATTTTCCGGGACGGTGAGACACAAATCATCAGCATTCCACTCACTCGAACCCGCGGCGAATACACGCTTGTGCCGGGAGAGCAGTACGAACAATTACCGCGCTATTTTATCTATGGAGGGATCGTCTTCACCCCATTAACCAAAAATCTGTTGCTGCAATACGGTCCGAACTGGCCCAATGCCGCCCCAGCCCATTTGGTCGCGGAGTTGGGGAGTTGGGTGACAGAGGAACGGCAGGAAATCGTGTTAGCCTTACGGGTGCTCGCTGCTGAACTGAATCAGGGCTATCACGACCTTCACGGTTGGATTATCGATCAGGTTGACGGGCAGACATTCAAACATTTTAATGAATTCTATGAACTGGTCACGAAGGCAACTGGTCCGTACCTTGTTTTGCAAGATTCAGATTACTTCGAACTCGTCATAGATCGTCAAAAAGCGGAGGCAAGTCATCAGGATATTCTGGACACGTACCACATCGAACACGATCGTTCACCAGATTTGCGAAACAGCCATTAGCCATGGGTGCGCCGGCGATATTTCTCTCTGCGCCCCCTCTCTGGCTCATCATCTGCAAAACTCTTTGGCCCAGAGGTCAGGATTGACCTGATCGCTGGTTCCGACCACAATCAAGACATCACCGGCATGGACGGTTGTTGACGCTCCGGGATTAAATTGATAACCGGATCGTCTCGATTTAATGGCCAACACCAATGCACCTGTTCGTTTTCGAATATTAATGTCTCCCAGAGTTCTATCGGAAAGTCTCGGATAGCTATCGACCCACATTTCTTCTAATAACAGCGTTTCTCCTGTGACGCGATTCATCTCATCCCAGAACTCGACAACGCTTGGACGCAAGACGATCGACGCCATCCTCGTGCCGCCGATAGCATCCGGCGACACAATACGATCGGCTCCGGCTTTCCGTACATGCATCTCATTATGTTCTTCGACCAAACGGGCAACAATATAGATATCCGGATTCAGTGAACGAGCGCACAGGACCACAAAGACATTATCTTTATCTTCACCAAGTATCGTCACCAGACCTCGCGCTCTTTTGACACCAGCATCCAGTAATGTGTCTTCCTGCGTGGCATCTTGTCGAAGATAGAGAAGGTCACCGTTTAAGGATAAGAGTTCTTCAAGGTGTTCATCATCCTGCTCTATAACGACAAATGGCGTTTTTGACCGCACAAACTCTTCTGCAACGCGAAAGCCGATCCGTCCCATGCCGCACAGAATAACATGATCTCGCAGTTTTTCAATCTGTTTATCCATTCTTCGCCCTCGAATGACATACCTGATTTCACCGCTGACGATAAAGGCCGCAACGGTTGAAAAGACATAGCCCACAATTCCGACCGACATCAGAATCAGGATAATTGTAAACACTTTTCCGTTCTGATTGAGAGGATAGGTTTCCCCATATCCAACGGTTGTCATCGTGATGACGGTCATATAGAGAGAGTCAATGACTGACCATCCTTCCAGCGCATAATAGCCGGCCGTGCCAAAAATGATGACACTCACGGAAAGGAGAATGACTGAGGTTACTCGCTTCCGGGGAACTCTGGTTTCCATAGCAATACTCAAGAGTCAGTTGTCAACTCTCAATTGGAGGGGCGCATATCTCCCATCTTCTTTGCCAGGCCGACAATCGCTTTTTGGAACGGTTCCATCGGGGCTGTCAGTACCCCGGCTCCCACCTGGCCAACGCCGGGATCTTTGTGAGCGACTCCTGTATCGATAAAAGGGAGAATATTTTTTTCGATCACTTTTATAACATCAATCCCGGTTGGAGTACCTCTGAAATTCAAGGTAGGGATTTGATAGATGTTATTTTCGCCTGCCGTGATTTCATACATTTCCAGGGTGTAGTTCAGCGCATCTTTTGCCGTGCCTCCGACAAACTGTACGATTGCCGGAGCCGCTGCGATTGCAAAGCCGCCGAGCCCGCCTGTTTCTGTGATCGCGCTGTCACCAATGTCGGGATTAGCGTCTGCTTTGGTGTAGCCCGGGAAGAACAGCGCATCGGGAACCAAAGCCGCGCCGGTGAACCATTCATCATCGGTCCCGGAGAGCTGAATCCCGAAATCAGTACCGTTACGTGCCATCACAGTTAATACGCTGCTATTCCCCACATTTCTGGCTGCATCGAGCGCTACTTTGCAGACCGGCATGGATAGGTTTAAAAAGAAATGATCGTTACTATGAATAAATTCAAGCACTTTTGCGGCAGCTTCTTTGTCATCGCTGGTTCTGACGATTGCCGGAGCCACAATACGATAGAACAGCGACGTGCCGGCCCGATTGCGGTTGTGTACTTCATCCCCCATGTGCAGGGCCTGTGCGATCAGGTTTTTCAGGTCAATACTGCCAAGCGACTCAACAGCCTTTTTCAGCACCGGATAGAGCACCGTCTCCATCCATTTCAAGCGTTCGATGACTTCTTCGCTATACGCTCCATAGCGCAGGACTTTTCCCAAACCTTCATTCAGCGTGCAGTAGCCGTAATTACCGTATTCCTCGTTTTTTAGAATCCAGACTGGCATCGAAGGCGCAACAACTCCAGCCATCGGTCCAACCGTTGCGTGTTCGTGGCAGGGAGCGTACTCGATATCACCCGAAGCAGCTAGTTGTTGGGCCTCTTCCGGATCTTTAGCCAACCCTTCATAGATCAGTGCGCCCATCACAGCTCCGCGCATTGGGCCGCACATCCTATCCCAGGTAATTGGCGGACCGGCGTGCAGAAGCAGATTCTTTTTCATGCCGGGAATCACATTGAACGCCGTATCGAGGCCAACCAAAAATGGGCGGCTGTGTAAGATTCGGTGTAAAGCTTCGGCATTCGCCTTTTCGATGGCTTCACGATTGGCGTTCAAGAGACGAAACACCCCACGATCGACCTCTGCCGGAGGTCGCCAATCGACCTGCACCGAGGGTGTTCCGACGGCATCGAGAATCTCCTTAAAAGAATTCAGACCAACATTGACAACGTTCAAATCCTGTGTAAAAAGTTCTTGTATAGCCATACATTTGGTGTTTGGGTGTTTGGGTGTTGGCTTACGGGACACAAAACACTCACACACTCACACACGAATTTTTTCAACAGACATACCCGGCAAACTCGCTGGCTGCGGCATTAGAGGGCATCACAATCGCACCGGCATCCTGAAGTACCTGACTGACCCTTTTTTTATCCTGAGGATCCTGATCGGTTCCGATAATCGAACACACAACGGTCAAATGTCTTCCGGCTTCTTCAGCCGCGACTTTAGCTTTTCGAATACAAGGAGCCAATTCCTCTTCGGGGTGTTCATGCGCTCCGTATCCGAGTACTACGTCAAGCAAAAGTACGGCAACTTCGGGGTCTTGCGCTTCTTCAAGAATTCTGCCGTTTCGTAAAGAAAAATCAATCATAGGATGAGGGCGGCCAACGGTGAATTCATCGTCGCCGAAATCGATAATCCTATGTTTGCGATCTTTGCATGTATCATCGAGCTTCAGAGTCGGATCAAGCGGCGTATTCGAGTAGACATTTCCGATAAGATCACGCAAAATCGACTGGGCCTCATCGCATAAGGTTCCGCCGCTAAAGAGACCACTGAGATACTTCTGCCCTTCCTGGCGTTTTTCGGCCTCTTCTGCTGCCTGGGCCTTGAGGTCTGAAGAGCGTTGTTCGAGAAAGCGAGCGACACTTGCGCGTTCTTCCCCTTTCGAGAGAGCAACCGCCACCAATCCGGCTTCTTCAAGGGTTGTTGTCGGAATTGCCCCCGCCATTTCGATCACATCCGGGTCGGCTCCGATAACATTCGCGACAACCGGTTTTTCAACATGCTTCAACTCAACAGCAATTTTTCGTAACACTTCGTCATGCGGCGGTTTCGACACCAGGACGATAATATCTGTCTGCTCGTCTTGATTCAACGCTTTTAAGGCTTCGAGAAACATGACTCCGCCGACATCCTGCAATACGTCTCGTCCACCAGTTCCGATAGCCTGTGAGAGTCCAGCTCCGGCATTGTTAATCGCGCAGCACACTTCTTGCAAACCGGTCCCGGACGCTGCAACAATTCCGATACGCCCACGTTGAACGGCATTCGCAAACGCCAGAGGCACACCGTTGATAATGGCGGTTCCACAATCGGGGCCCATGACGAGCAAGCCGCGCTCTTTTGCAAAGGCTTTGAGTTCGATTTCCTGTTCCAGCAAGACATTGTCGGAAAACATCATGACATGCAGCCCCTGCTCTAAAGCTTTTTTGGCTTCAGCCGCCGCATATTTTCCAGGCACCGAAATCAGGGCTAGATTAGCGTTTGGAAACTGTTTGACCGATCCGGAGAGACTTTTCGGCAGGAAATCCTCACTGTCATCCTGCGGTTTCCGCATGTCTTTCAAAAGCTGATCGACCTTTTGCAATGCCTGTTCAAATCCCTTCCCCTGATCCATTTTACAGCCAATCAATAAATCCGTATCTCCAGCGCTTTCGAATTCAGGGAGCAACATATCAGAGGCTTCCAAGATCCCCTTATTTTCCTGTGTTCCCATCATGACCGCCGCCTCAATCACATCATCGAGCTTTGTCAATTCCTGGGCAACGATCATCAGACTGACCGAATCGAAATATTCACCCTGTTTGATCATTCCTTTTGTCATCATTTACTTTCCCTCCTCATTTCTGTTCACGTTTTCAGGAAATGTCATTTCGCTCGCGAAAATACGTTGAAATTCAGGATCGTTGGTTAAGGCAATATGCTCGGTCTGATCGGCGATCCGGTCGGCCTCTTGTTTAGCGTTTCCGGAGAGCAGAGCCAACTGCGAACCAGACCCGGCGGCATTGCCGACGGAACGAATTTTTGTCTGGGACATCGGAGGAATCAGGCCGATTCTGACCGCACTTTCCGTATCGATATAATTTCCGAAGGCTCCGGCAAGCAGGATTTCATGCAGATCGCTCAGTTCGATCTGCAAGGTCGTCATGAGCATGGTAATGCCGGCAGCGATCGCCCCCTTTGCCAGTTGAAGCTCACGAATATCCTGCTGCGTCAGCACAATCGGTTCTCCATGTTCGGTCTGATCGCCAAACAGCAGAATAAATTGTTTCTGCTTCCCTTCTTTCCGCAAACGTTTCCGAAGAAATTCCGGCAATCCGGCGCGCTGTGCTTGTTCAGTTGTCAACAATCGTCCGGTAGACGTCATCACTCCCGCATCAAGCATCTGAGCAATAGCGTCAACGACCCCTGACCCGCAAATTCCCTGGGCAGGTCCTTCGCCAATCACGTGACAACGCACTTCATCGTCAATCGCCACGCGATCGATCGCTCCGGCTGCCCCACGCATGCCAAAGGTAATCTGGGCGCCTTCGAACGCCGTTCCCGCAGCCGTCGAACACGCAATTAAACGCTTCTTCGAGCCTAACACAATTTCACCATTTGTGCCGATATCGATTGCCAATTTGATGCCCTGACTCTTATGCATACCTGTCGCGAGAATGACACCAACCGTATCGGCTCCGACGAAGCCGGCAATTAAAGGCAGCATGACGACTCGCGCTTGCGGAGCGATCTGAATTCCCACCTCTGCAGCCGTCACGACATAGCGCTGACGAATGGCAGCCAGATAAGGTGCCAAGCCGAGATGAACCGGCGAAATTCCCAACAATAAATGATGCATGCAAGAATTACCGACAATCGTCAATTCATAAATATTACACGCATCGCAATCAACGCGATCAACAAGATTCTTGATAATACGGTTAATTGTGTCGATAATGCGTTCATGGAGTTTTTGCAGACCGCTTTCATCTTGCTGCGCGAATGAGATGCGCGACATAAGGTCGCCGCCATACAATGCCTGCGCGTTGAGTTCCGATGCGACAGCCAATTCTTTCCCGGTTCGAAGATCGAAAAGATAGCCGACCACCGTGGTCGAGCCGACGTCAAAGGCCAGCCCATAGCAATGTTCGCTCGTGTCGCCGGGTTCAATGGCAATAACCTGAGACTCCCATGTAACAAGCGTGACTTCACGGGAATACTGATGCAGCAATGCTGGTAGATGTTGTAATGCAGAACGCTCAATATGGGAAATCCCAGGCTCGATACGCTGAATTTCTTCAAAATCTGAGCTTTGCTGCTCTTCAAATAAAGCAGGCAGGCACACATGGCGTTTGGCAATATCAGGGGAGAGAGAATAATGTTGCCGTTCTGTTTTCGAGAGAATTCGAAACGACCGCTCGGAAATAGGGGGCACAATTCGAACAGTGCAGTCAGAACGCGCTTTTGTTTGACATCCCAAACGAAAGCCATGTTGTAAGCCATGTTCTCCAAGCATGGCTTTTTCCTGGTCTGTCGGAGGCGTGAACTCCCCGTCGAGTACGAGAATACGGCAGCTATTGCAACGGCCTTTCCCACCACATGTTGCGACAATATCAACCCCTACCCGGTGAGCGGCGTCAAGGATGGTTTCACCAATCAAAATGCCAACAGTTTTTTCTTCAGGATGAAAGGTGATGTTCATAAGATACGGGTGACAGATTACAAGTTACGGATTTTTAATACGCAACTCGCACTCTGTCACCCGATTTCACAGTATCACTCTGGCAAGATCAGTATATTTTGCACCCGTCGGTCGTAATTCGCTTCTGACAAGATAGACAATATCAACGGAAATCTGTCCGACCCAGATATTGACCATCGACTCAATGGCTCTCAGAAGACTGCTGCGACTCTTTTGAGACCGTACCCGTCCGAGCGTCAGATGGGGCTGAAAACGTTCATTTTCTTCTTGAAAGCCCAATGTCCCTAAACACGAGGATAAACCGGATTGCAGAGTTTTTAAACTATTGGTTTCATCATCGGTCACTCCAACCCAGATGACTCTTGGAAATCGAACATTTGGAAAGGCTCCAGCGTATCCAACCTGCAACTGAAACGGTTTGACAGATGCTGCGCTTTTCTCAATACACGCTGTAATGTCAGGGATTCGTTGTTCTTCCATATTTCCGAGAAATTTTAAGGTCAAATGAATATTATCCGGTTTCACCCAGGATACATGAGCACCCGATTGTTTCAGTTTGTCTTGAATCCCGCTGAGTTTTCGTTGAATATCATCCGGAATTTTAATGGCAATAAACGTTCGAATAGCTTCCATGAAAGATCATCCCCTATTTCATCATTTCTCAGTTAATAATTGATTTCGTAACATATTCAGGGCGGTTTGGGCCGTTCTCATCTTGACAGAAACCCGATCTCCGGAAAACTGATATTTTTTGCACTGTGTTTCCGCTCCATTCATGGCCAACGCAATATACACAAGTCCAACCGGTTTTGCAGCTGTTCCGCCAGAAGGTCCGGCGATGCCCGTCACAGCGAGCCCATAAGCGGTCTGGGCAATCCACCGAACTCCCTCAGCCATTGCGATCGCTGTTTCCTCGCTGACGGCTCCGTGCTGCTCGATGATATTAGGCGAGACATCTAACAATGCGATTTTCGCCTCGTTACTGTAACTGACGACTCCTCGTTCAAAATACTGCGAACTGCCGGGAACATTCGTAAGCTTATGAGCAATCAAGCCGCCGGTGCATGATTCGGCCAGGGCGACCGAAGCGTCCAGTTTGATGAGTAATTTTCCGACCACCTCTTCCAGGGTCTGCGAGCCGGTTCCATAGAGATAATTCCCTAATTTCTTTCGAATTTTCGATTTGACACTTTTCAGGCGTTTGTCAACATCGGTCTGAATATCTCCTTTGACTGTCACAATGATCGATGTTTCCTCACCATCGATCACGTAGTTCAGCGCTGGCGGACGCTCATCGCGTTCGAGCCCACGTAAATAGTCCTTGATCTGTGTATGAGACAGGCCACATGTTTTGAAAATAAATCCGTTTGCCGAACCGACTCGGAAGGTCTTAGGGTCTAAACGAGGCAGGATATGCGTGTGCAACATTCTGGCGATCTGCTGGGGATTATCCGGCAGGAGCACAACATGAATCAGCTCATGACGAAACAAAAACCCTGCAACTGAGCTCTTTTCATCTTCAAGGATTTCAGCATCTGTCGGCACAAGCGCCTGCTTTTCAGCCGTTCTCGGCATGATGTCGCCCCGTTCTTGAAATCCGGCTTTAATGCGATCAAGAACCTTGTAATTCAAGACAAGACGCTTTTTAAGCACTCGCGTGAGCAACTTCTTGGCAGTATCATACTCACCGGAGCCCTCCCCACCCAGGACAAAGATTAATTTCGAGCGGATAATGGCCTGGCGCAAAATTTCTTCAAGTCGAGCCTCTTGAGGACTGACAGAGCTGACATAATTGACCTCGATGCCGTTTTCCAGCAACCGATTCGCAATCACAGCGATACCGCTGTCCCGGAGATCCTGAATGATAAATTTACTTCCAACAGAAATAATTTCAACTGACACGTTTTCTAGGAGGCAGTAAGCAGTAGGCGGCAGCAGAAAGAGCAGCCGCACATTTACGACCTACCCACTGCTACCGCCTACTGCCTACTGCCTACTCTGCCTGCCTACTGGAGAAAAATTCTGACCAGGACTTGCAGAACAATGTTCCCATACACCCCAGCCAGCACATCATCGATCATGACGCCAAAACCTTTGAGGTTCGGATTCAGATCGAGTTTTCGAATCGGATACGGTTTGAGAATATCAAAAAAACGAAAGACAAAAAACCCGGCGATCACAACGAACCATGATTGAGGCAGAAAAGCCATCGTAATCAGATAGCCTGCGATCTCATCGATCACAATAATTCCATTGTCTTTCTGCTGCGTCGCGTTTTCAATGCGATTTGCTCCTTGCACGCCAAGCAAAAATACGGCGAGTGTTCCGATGAGATAGGGAATCCATCCGATTTTCATCAAGAGCAGATATAAAGGAATCGCGGCCAAAGTGCCAAATGTTCCCGATGCAATGGGAGCATAGCCTGAAAAACATCCTGTTGCGGTTACAAGATGAAACCATCCGATTTTTTTTGCGAGAGATCGAATTGAATTCATATATAATATTGCTACAAAGACACGAAGGCACAGAGAGCAAAAAGCTATTACTGCTCGGACAAATTCTCCGCCCTTTCAGATGGAAAAGTCGCTCTGTGCCCCGGTGCCTTTACTGTGATTCATCAAAAAGTCTGCTATCTCATACTTAAAAGACCAAATCGCAAGATCTCTGTCAACAAATATGTTTCACTGAAGAAAAGAAACTCAAAAAAAGCAGAATACAGGACTGGACGAGACATAGAGAAGGCATCTATTGCTACATCATGAGGGTGTACATGTATTATTTCAGAGAGAATAGGCACTTCTTCAACACATAAAACTCCAGCTATCCACTCAACCTACCGATAAATCAGCAATCTTAACTTATCGCGAATGATACTCCGGAAACTATCGGGCAGTCCCTGGAGCAAGACGGCTGAGAAGACTGGCAAACTCTTCTGAAACACGTTCAAGCCGGAGAAAGCTCTGCTGCAATGCGCAATTTTGTCGATGAACGCTTCGATGCCTTCATCAGTCCGGGGAAACATGGATGTACACAACAAATGCAATGTCTGCGAATGAATGAGATGGCCGTTTTATCGAGGCGCTCAAAGTCTGGTTCCAAGACAAAGAAATCGAAATTGCCATGTGTGCGGTTCTTCACATTATGAACGAACCAGGTAAAAGCCACTGGAAAGATGTCAACTTTTTAATGGAGAAATGCCTCGACGTCTGACGAACAAATCCACAGATACAGGTTGTTCGATAGCGGACAGCATGTATTTTTTAGAAAAAAACAGTGCTCACACAAATTTTTTCTTGACTAAAATCATAACCAGACTATGTTCTGTCAGGAGTAGATGGGCCGTTAGCTCAGTTGGGAGAGCAGCTGACTCTTAATCAGCGGGTCAAAGGTTCGAGCCCTTTACGGCCTATTCCAAGACGAAGCCGCAGAACTGATGAAGGTTCTGCGGCTTTTTTACTCTGCCAGTTTAAACCGTTCGACAGCTTGGAGAAGAGCTTTGGCCTGAATGGACAATTCTTCGGACGTTTGGGTAATTTGGTGGGAGCTTTCCTGATTTTTCATAATAATTTTCATCACATCTTCCATCACCTGAACCACTTGCTGGGCACCGTGTAATTGTTCGGTTGCCGCTCGATGATTCTGCACAGCCATATCGTTGATATAGACAATAACCTGATCGATTTGTTCAGTCGTAATTTTTTGTTCGTTGGTGGCTCTGGTAATATCTTGTGTCATCATCTCGACAGTTTCCATAGATGACGACACGCTGTGGCTGGTTTCCATCAAATTATAAAGGGTTTCTGCAATCTCTGTCACAACTGACGATGAGCGCTGAGCGCTGGCAAGAATCTTTTCCAGCATTTCCCGGGCTTGCTGCGTATGCTGCATGCCTTGCTCAACGTGAGTCGACCCTTCATAGATCGCCTGTGTCACCTCATTGGCGTCCTTTTTTAAGGCGTGAACAATAGCCGCAATATCTTTTGTCGAACTCCCGACTCCATCAGCTAAACTTCGGATCTCTTCTGCCACAACTGCAAAACCTCGTCCGTGACTTCCCGCCTGCGCCGCGATGATCGAGGCATTTAATGCCAGCAATGACGTCTGATCTGTAATATTACGGATGACTTCGAGAATAGAGTCAATATCCTGAGAACGCTGTGAAAATCGATTAATCGCCTCGACAGCAGCCGTGATCGTATGGTGGATCGTATCCATGCTGCCGATAACGAGTTCGACGGCCTGTTGCCCTTCGAGTGCATCCTGATTGGTCTCATGAGAAAGGCGTTGTGACATGTCGATATTTTCCACGATCTTTTCTAACGCCTTATTTGCGTTACGTAATGAACGAATGGTCTGATTCGTCTGCTGTGACAATTCCGTCGTGCTTGACGCAATATGCCTGATTGACGCTGCCATTTGTGACACCGAGGCAGAGGTCTGTTCCATCGACACTGAGAGTTCCTCCATATTATGCGTAACCTCTCCGACACTGGTCCCCATTTCAGCCATTGTCGAGACCATGTCTTCCACGATGATCGTTTCTTCCTGAACGATTTCGAAATCCTCCAGGGCAAGGGCGGCAATATGCTGGCTGGTTTCGACTGTCTGTTGGACGTTGCTTCTGATTTGGGCAATCAGAGCTTGCAAACCGGTCGTCATCGCATGAATGGCTTGACCAAAAGCATCATGTTCGGAGCGGATTCGTATGCGTGAACGGAGATCCCCTTCTGCGACTTTCTGCATCATCTCAGCCACTTCATGCAGATAGCCTATCATCGACTGAAAGGCTCGGCCTAATATATCATGTGGCGACCGAATCTCAACTGTATCAACAAGCGAGCCTGTCGCGATTTGCGAGGCCGTGCCGGCCATCGTCCGTAAATAGCCGGACATGCGTTCAAACACATCAGTTAACACTCCGATCTCATCATTTCTGCGACGATATTCGCCCTGTTGACTTAAATTTCCCCTGGCAAATTCCTGTCCGAATACCACAAGCTGCTGCACAGGTTTGGTCAGCAACACATGTGTCATCAACAACACCATACACAACGTCATAACAAGAAAGAACACAAATAACATCACAGTATGAACAAGACATTCTCGGACTTTTTCATCGACAGCGCTCTTAAAAACCCCGACTTCGAGCGTCCCCAGATACACTTCATCACCGCCAATAAGCGGCATCAAAATATGATAAACTCCTCCTGACATCACTGTCTGGCGTCGTTTTGCCTGAAGAACCGGGAGAAGAACCGGATCGTCGTATGAAGTATCCAGAAACTGCTCATCGCTATGCGCGACGATTGTGCCAAACGCATCGATAACAGCGACATGGGAAATATTCGTCTCCTTGTTCCGCTCGTAGATTTGCATGCACTGAAACGAAGCTCCCATCAATCCTCCCAGCACCAAATCGTAATTCTTGTTATTATACTTGTAAAGATTTAAGATACTATCGCGAATTCCTTGTACCAGAGCCTCCGACCTCAACTCTAAAGCTTCGAGATAATCACCTTTCAAGTCCTGAATATGCACGAGAGAACTGATTCCCAGGACCACAAACAGGAGGAGTCCGACTGACACGACAAGTTTCGTTCGTAAACTGTTCATAAATAAGTTCTCCATGTGTGAGATTCCAGAGAATTGGCTCTTCAACACGAGACATCTCAATGCTGCCAAACGTTGTATATGTTCTGATGATTTTGAGGCAGGGGAAGAACGCATAAACAGGGCAGCTCATATTCTCTTACGGGGAAGAGAGGGAAAAACACCTGGCAGGCTTCAGAGACCTGTCAGGTGTAACACACGAAAAGCAATGTTTTACTCAGATTGGGCGGATTCCCGCGCCAAAATTTCACGTTCGGCAATGAGATCCTCGAGATGTTCTTTTTCGGCAACCAATTCTTCAAGCGTCATAGCCCCTTCATCTTTCACTCCCTGAGCGGGAAGCGGGATGCCCTGCCGGCGCAAAAAATCATCAACCTGAGGCTGATTTTTTTTATACAGATAGAACCCCAGGGCCGAGACTCCAAGGCCAACAACAAATCCTGTCACATGCTGCGATGTTACATTATTCAACATAATTGTTCTTTCCTCCTATCATTCATATCATTGGCAATTGCCAATTATTTATTGAGCGAGTGTGCAGAACAACATGCCCACCCTACACAGATCTACCGAATCTTCAGCGGGATTCCTCCTCGCAGGCCGTCAAGCCCTTCGAGCATTTCGCCATGAAGCTCGGAGACATTGCGAATGTCCTCAAGCAGATTCCCCCTCCCCCCTTCGCCTTTCCCTGTCGCGGCATATTTGACAAGAGAAGGCAATAAGCTGAGAAGCATGCGTTTTTCCGAAACTGGACTGATCGGACTAATGACAACTTCATAATAAGGATTTTCAGCCTTTTCATCGGCAAATTCCAAGGGGCGAAGTTCGATGCCCGCAGCAGGCATATGAACGAGATGGCGACCAAAGGTGGTCAGCCAGGTAAAAATCGCAGCCGGCAAGAAATTGCCTTTGATCAATGATGTCACAAGATAGACCGCAGACAACACTTCCGGATCGAAATTCCCGCGCTCTTTGACTTCTGAAACGCCATGCTCTAATACCGACCAAGCCGTTCCGATACCAACTATCCATTCAAGCCACGATCCGCTTTTGTACTGCCGATTTACAACACGATTTACCAGAGCGATTACCAGGAGAAAGCCTGAATAAAACGCGGAATCAGACAATTCATGGCGATCCGGTTCTGCAAAGATCCGGATCGGCATCGAACCAAAGGCTAAAGCCAGCGACAAACCGACTCGAATAATCATTTCTTCTTTTGTCACTTTTTGACAATCGAACCGTACCAGGATCGAGCGGGTAACCGGTGTATACGCGACACAAAGAATACCATCGTGGCCTTTAACAGAAGCCTCAAAACGTTTCGGAGCGTCCAACGGACGAGAAACCCTCAGTCTCAATCGTCCCGGTAATTCATGTACAATCGTCAGAACAGGTATTTCTGGCATAGTATCCTTTTTTCGATAGCACCGTCCTGCGTGGCGGCTTCCTGACAGTTCAGTGTCGATCTTCGATATGATGAAACAGCAAACGTCCCGAATTCAAGACCACCGCGACCGTTGTCGCATTATGCAGCACAGCCCCCCAAAAGACCGGCAGTACGCCCAACGACGCGAGCATCAGGCCTAATGTATTCACACCGATTGCGATCCCAAAATTCTGCCGTACCACCCGCATCGTTTTCTCGGCTAACCGGATAATCGCCGGAATCATCAGCGGCTCGTCAGCCGTAATCGTAATGTCAGCCGCCTCCATCGCCACATCGGTTCTGGTCCCTCCCATCGCAATACCGACATCGGCGTATGCCAGGGCCGGAGCGTCGTTGACGCCATCCCCGACCATCACGACGTGAATGCCTTTCGACTGAAGTTGCAAAACGGTTTCAGCTTTATCTTCCGGCAACACTTCGGCTTTATAGCGATCCATCGCCATGCGGCTCGCCATGATTTCAGCATGCTGCTCGACATCGCCAGTGAGCAAGATAATATCATCAATTCCGGAGAATCTCAAACGATTGAGCGCTTTTTTCATATTCTCGCGCAGATGATCCTGAATGCCCAGCACGCCGATCAATTCTCGTTCACGGGCGACATAGATCACATTTTCGCCGCGCCGTACCAAGCGGGAAACTCGCTCGTGAACCCTCGTAAGATCGATAGCATGCTGATCCATAAATTTATGACTGCCCACTCGAATCGTCTCAGAGCCAACCTGCGTTTCCACACCCAATGCAACATGCACTTGTGTCTCCGCATGTTCAGGCACACTCCATCCCGAGCGACGCACTTTTTCCATAATAGCAATCGCCATCGGATGAGTCGAGGTTTCTTCGGCAGCGGAAGCCAGTTCAATAACATCCTTTTCCTGATACGTCCCGGTCGGCACAATGCTGACAACTTGTGCTTTACCTTCCGTAATCGTACCGGTTTTGTCCAAAATTAAGGTATCCGACTTCGACAACATTTCAATATAATTGCTGCCTTTAATCAAAATGCCGTTCTGGGCCGCATTACAAATTGAGGCCGATAATGCAGTCGCTGTTGAGAGGCGCACTCCGCAGGAATAATCGATAATCAGCATATTCAAAGCCCGTATCGGACTCCTGGTGATCATATACACAACAGCGGCCAGACCAAAATTCACCGGAATAAAACTCGCAGAGAAATTATCGGCATACGCCTGGATCGACGCTTTCTGATAAGAGGCTTCCTCCACCATATGAATAATTCTGGCCACTGCCGTCTGATCGCCAACCTGCCTGGCCTGGATGATGATACGACCGTTCCGAACGACGGTTCCGGCAAACACCTCTTCTCCGACGGTCTTACGGACCGGCATAAATTCACCCGTAATCGAGGCTTGATCGATCAAGGCTTCGCCGGACTCAATAACGCCATCAACGCTGATTTTTTCACCAGTATGCACCATGATTCGATCGCGTTCACACAACTCTTCTAAGGGGACACGTTGTTCAACTCCCGTCTCAGTAATTCGCCAGACAAACTCCTCGCCGACAGACAACATATTGTGAATCGCGTTACGGGTCCGATCCATTGTGTAAGCTGTCAACAATTCGGCAATATCGGCCAGCCAGATAATCGTGAGGGCCGAAATATCATTGCCGGACAGCAGACTGGCGATAATTGCGGTTGCGCTCAGGGTATCCGCATTTGGGCGCCCCGTACGGCGCAATGATTCTACACCGCTCTTCATGATCGGTCCGGCTAGCGAGAGGCTTGTCAAGGCCGACATCGTCGTAAACCGACGAAAGAGCGTTAAAGTCTGAGCGTGACTGCCTCGGAAGAAGGAAAAGACCAGACTGACAGTCGTCACGGCGACCCGTGTCACCAGTTCGGAGACCGGGTCTTCCTGAAGCCGTCGTTCTTGAACTGTACTCTCGACTTTTTCTTTACGTTCCGTTTTATAGGCGACCAGCGAATACGAACTGATAATCGATTCTGCTGTCTCGCGGATCTGCTCCGATGTCGTGGTTCCCTGATCGTAATACACGAGAACGTTGGCCGTAATAGGGCTGACTCGAGCCGAGACAATTTCCTGCATATTTTCCAAACGTTCGGAAATCTCATCGGCATAGGCCGCGAGATACGGCAAGGCCCGGCATGTAATTCGAACCCGACCGGGGAGTTCGTGACCGATTTTACAGAGCAATAAAGGTTGTTGCTTTTTTCTAAACATAAGGCTTTCCTTACACTAGACATTATCGGGAATAAGGCTTAGGAGTAAATATTTTCGTGATGCCCTCGCTGATTCTTATGATGACTTTCCTCGAAATAATGCCATATACGCCCACCAGATCAATGTAAATCCGGTTGGAAAAGTCAGAGAGCGATCTTGGATGATCTTTCCCACGCCAAGTCCCATTAAAGCGAGAGGAACGACTGTCCATAAATCGACAAATCCATCAGTGCTTGAATAAACGGCCCGATTCATCGCTTCTCCGAGCTGACGCAGCTCTTTTGCCAAAGCCGGCTTCGGAGTCCGTTCAAGCTCTTTTTCCAGGCCGAGCAGACGAATTAAAGCCGCGAACAGCAGATCCGGCGAAATCTTCTCCGACTGATAGCGTATCACGACACTTCCACTGATTCGGTTTGCCGTCACCTCATCAATACCATCAACACGGGGTAATTGTCCTTCCAGGCGTTGGAGAGCCTCATCGTTCCCGACTAATGAGGGAACTCGAAACCGCACTCTTCCGGGCAGAAGATGTTGTGTTTCAATTGGCCATTTTAACGTCAAAAGCGGCGATCGTTTCTGTTCGCCGTGACCTTTTACTTGTTTCCCTAATAATGCCGTAATCAACAATCCAGTAATAATATGCATAATTCTCTTCTAAACCTAACACGGATTTTTTAGGGAGGGGGATGGTATGGTTCGAGAATCCACAAGCCCCATCATCCCCCTTAAAACACATCCCTGTAATTTCCTTTTGATGGCCGGGCCTGCAGTTGACCCCTGGGCTGATCCTGTAAAACTCCAAGAATCAGGTATAAGCAACAACCAATCCACGTTGTTTGCTCTTGATGCCAAGGACGCTGTTGGTTCCTCAACTACTTCTTTCAGAAGCCTCCGACGGTCCGTCTCTTTCTCATATTCAAAGTATTTCAACGATTGTGGTAAACAGGTCGAATGTCAAGGGAAAAAACCTTCAAAGTCTCAGACAGAGAAAAACGAGTGTGCTCCACGATTTCCCTTGACAAAGAAACTGATCGTTCTCAATGGGATTATAAGAGGCAGAGACATCGAGAATCCCTTGACATACCGCCGTTTCCTGCTCCAGAACCCTCTTTTATGATTTTAGCATCATACGGGACAATGTTGATATGATATTTCAAACCATCGATTGTACTCAACTTGATTTTGATGATACGACATACTTAATGTCGTATCCGATCAAAGCTCCGAAAGTGATTGCTTCAGCCGGAACAATAGGGGTGTTACAACCTGTGATTGTGACCGGCTGCGCCTGTCACGGCAAATATCAAATCGTATCCGGATTCCGCAGGGCATATGCCTGCCGGGAAGTGGGACTGCCTATGATTCAGGCTAACATTCATCCGGTAGAGCCGGAAGCGCGTTTATCGGCGTTTCTGATGGCCTTTTATGAGAATCTTTCGCACCGGCAATTTAACGATATTGAGAAGTCCCTTATCCTGCACAAATTGCTGAATGAGTTTGAATGCCCGCGCGATGACGTTCTCCATGGCTATATGCCGGCATTACAGCTCGCGCCAAACGAAAAAGTGCTGGATATTTATCTGAGGCTCATTGATTTCGAAGAAGCACTCAAAGAGTATATCGCCGAACACGAGATGTCACTGAGCATCCTTGAACTGCTGACCACTCTGGCGGAGACCGATCGCCGTGCTGTTTTTACGCTTATTTCCCGACTAAAAATCGGCCTGAACAAACTCAAAGAACTCCTCACGGATCTGGATGAAATCGCCTTACGGGATGAATGTACGCTTTCCCAGGTTATCGAGGGTAGCGACGTTCAGCATATCTTGAATAATGAGAAACTGCCTGGACCTCAAAAAATCGAACGCATTCGCCAGTGCATCAGAAAAAAGCGCTATCCTCATTTCACGCAACTCGAACAGGCCTATCAGACATCGCTCAAGGCGCTTCATCTTTCACATGGCATTCAGTTGAAAACTGATCGTTTCTTCGAGGACGATAGGCTCACGGCAACATTCCGTTTTTCGACCCCTGAGCAACTCAAAACAACTGCCGAAGAGTTGCTAAAACTTTCAGAACAGGCCGAATTGCAAAACGTATTGAGCATGATTCAGGGGACTCAATCCGTCACATCAAAGTAGGTGGGGGCGTAACCCCGCCCTACCGTTGGATGGTCTGACATTAAAATATGGAAAAGTATGTACCGGAAGTCATTTATATTGATGACATGGCCTATCCTTACCCAAAAACCTGGGACCTCGTCGAAAAGCTGCCACACGTTCCTATCCGACGGGTACGGGATAAAACCGAGGCCCTTGCCAGTCTTCGCTCAGAAGGGAAAGGTGCCGATGCAGGAAAACAGATCCTGTTTTTGACGACGCAAAGAGGACGTTTTTTCAAAAAGTGTCCGGGCACGAAAGGGTTGATTTGCTGTAATTATTACGTGCTCAATTTTGCGACTAATTGCCATCTCGATTGCTCATACTGTATTCTCCAGGGGTATTATGAAAATAACCCGTTTATTACATTTTTTGTAAATGTTGACGATCTGCTCAGGGAATTAGAAGAGATTTTTACGGAGAGTTCACAATGGATGTACCGAGTCGGAACTGGAGAATTTACCGATAGCCTGGCAATGGATGAATTGACCGGGTTCTCCAAAATCATTGTCCCGTTTTTTGCGGATCGCCCCAACGCCACATTAGAGTTGAAAACTAAAGCCGATACCATTGAGAACCTGCTCGATCTTGACCACCGAGGCAGAACCTCAGTCGCTTGGTCGGTGAATCCTCCGAGGGTCATCGCCAGCGAAGAGCCAAAGACTGCCACCCTTGACGACCGATTACAAGCCGCCGCGAAATGTCAGAACGCTGGCTATCAGATCGGCTTCCATTTCGATCCGATCTTCTGGTCGCCAGATTGGGAACAGGACTATCATTATGTCGTGGACAGGCTCTTCGAAACCATCGATTCAAGGAATATCAGTTGGATCAGTCTTGGGGGCTTTCGCTATTCTCCGGAATTGAAACCGATTATCCGACGGCGTTTTCCGAAGAGCCGCATTCTGAGCGGGGAATTTCTCAAAAGTGCTGACGGCAAAATGCGCTACCTCAAACACCTGCGCCTGCAAATCTATCATTCCATGGTGTCGAAAATCAAAACCTACGGGCGGCATATTCCGGTGTATATGTGCATGGAGAGCCAGCAGGTGTGGAAACAGGTGTATGGCTGGACGCCAAATTGCGACCAGGATCTCACACACATCTTCGACAGGCGCTTACTGGCATAATTCCCTTCTCTTCCAGTGCTCCCGACGTATCGGTCGAACGTTCCCGTTCGAATTGTCGAAGCGGAAACTTCGACCGACATCGAAATATTCCGGTTCAGCGGTGTCGGAGGGCTGACCGCTGGAACCGGTTTAGCCTGACCGTTTTTCGCTGCTCTGTCAGAAGACTTCACAGACATGTATGTCCCGATCAGACGAGGTCGAAACGGTCAAGATTCATGACCTTATCCCACACCGCGACAAAATCGTGCAGGAACTTCTCCTGGGAGTCCTCACATCCGTAGACTTCCGCCAGGGCTCGGAGTTGGGAATTCGAACCGAAAATAAGGTCGACACGGGTGCCGGTCCACTTGAGTTCGTCCGTTGTGCGATCGCGGCCCTCGAATACGTCTGCGTCATCCGCGCTTGGCCTCCACGCCGTACTCATGTCGAGCAGATTCACAAAGAAGTCGTTGGTGAGCGTTTCCGGCCTTTTGGTGAAAACGCCGTGCGGCGACTGCCAGACATTACAGTTCAAGACGCGCATGCCACCAATGAGGACTGTCATCTCAGGCGCTGTCAACGTCAGCAATTGTGCCCGGTCAATCAGCATCTCTTCGGCGGATACCGCGTATTTAGCTTTCTGGTAGTTACGGAATCCATCGGCTTTCGGTTCCAGGACGCTGAATGACGCTGCATCGGTTTGCTCCTGCGATGCATCTGTGCGTCCTGGTGTAAAGGGAACGGCCACATCGTACCCGGCATTCTTCGCAGCTTGTTCGACTCCGGCGCATCCACCCAGGACAATCAGATCGGCGAGGGAAACCTTCTTCGCTCTTGTCTGCGTTCTGTTGAAATCCTTCTGGATGCCTTCAAGGGCTTCAAGGACCTTCTTCAATTGGAGCGGTTGATTGACTTCCCAATCCTTTTGTGGCTCAAGACGGACACGCGCGCCATTCGCGCCGCCGCGCTTGTCGGAGTCACGGAACGTGGACGCCGACGCCCAGGCTGTCGAAACCAATTGGGAGACAGACAAACCAGAGGCAAGGATTTGACCCTTGAGGTCGGCGATGTCCTGCGCATCGATCAGTTCATGGTCGACGGCGGGCACGGGGTCTTGCCAGATCAATTCTTCTTCCGGGACTTCCGGGCCGAGGTAGCGCGAGCGGGGCCCCATATCGCGATGGGTCAGCTTGAACCACGCCCGGGCAAACGCGTCTGCAAACTCTTCTGGGTTCTTATGGAACCGACGCGCAATCGGCTCAAAGCCTGAGTCCATCCGCAGCGAGAGGTCCGCGGTGGTCATGATGGTTGTCACCTTCTTCGACGGATCGTGAGCGGCCGGTGCAAGATCCTTTTCATCCGGATTGACCGGGACCCACTGCCAGGCGCCAGCGGGGCTTTTCACCAAATTCCAATCATAGCCGAACAGCATGTCGAAATAGCCCATATCCCACTGGGTCGGTTTCGGCGTCCACGCGCCTTCGATACCGCTGCTGATCGTATCGTCTCCCCTGCCGCTGCCGAAGCTGCTTTTCCAGCCGAGGCCCTGCTCCTCAATAGGGGCGCCTTCGGGTTCCCGTTCGACCAGCGCCGGATCGCCGGCACCGTGACATTTGCCGAAGGTATGCCCGCCGGCGATAAGTGCGACGGTTTCTTCATCGTTCATAGCCATGCGTGCGAAGGTCTCTCGGACGTCTTTACCGGAAGCGACCGCATTCGGTTCGCCGTTTGGGCCCTCCGGGTTGACGTAGATCAGGCCCATCTGCACGGCGGCAAGCGGATTCTCGAGGTCTCGGTCACCGCTGTAACGTTTGTCGCCGAGCCAGGTGTCCTCGCTACCCCAGTACACGTCTTCTTCCGGCTCCCAGATGTCCTCGCGCCCGCCACCGAATCCAAAGGTCTTGAATCCCATCGATTCGAGCGCACAATTGCCGGCAAGGATCATAAGGTCGGCCCAGGAAATTTTTTTGCCGTATTTCTGCTTGATCGGCCAGAGCAACCGGCGTGCCTTGTCGAGATTTACATTATCAGGCCAGCTATTGAGAGGCGCTAAGCGTTGATTGCCGGACCCCGCGCCCCCACGGCCGTCGCCCATACGGTAGGTGCCTGCGCTGTGCCAGGCCATCCGAATGAAGAGTCCCCCGTAGTGGCCCCAATCGGCCGGCCACCAGTCTTGCGAGTCGGTCATCAGCGCATAGAGGTCCTTTTTCAAGGCTTCGAAGTCGAGTTTCTTGAATTCCTCAGCGTAATTGAAATCCTCGCCCATTGGATTGCTCAGGTGAGAGTGTTGATGAAGAATCTTGAGGTTCAATTGATTCGGCCACCAATCCTGGTTCGATGTGCCGCCACCTGTAGTGGCTCTGCTTGTTTTGCCCGTGACCGGGCACTTGCTCTGTTCGCTCATCTCTGTTCTCCTTTCCCCCAGACCTGGGGGCTATAGCTAAAAAATTTTTGTTAAAACTTACTTTGCACAAGACTGACAGAACAGCCTCCGCCCATTGATTCTGATAAGGATCAGACATTCATCACCCATTCCCCCCTTTTTCGTCATTCAGTGGACGCCAAACACGGATTTTATAAAAATCATTAAAAAAACTTTTTAGTTTTATTTATTAAATAGTAATAATTCTTATTTAGTCAAGAAATATTTTCCCCTTCTGAAAGATTTTCACAATATTCGCTCCTTATTGACCTCATTCTAGGGGTAAATCCTTAAACTTTACTATCATCAAAAGAAGTGTTGACAGACGTTTAATCATCGCTGTACAGCTCGTCAATCTCATTTCAGACTTCGGGCTCATCCTGCCGAAGCCTGGTCAAAAGCTTGAAATGATAAACCAACAAACCAATCTGCTCCAACTTGATTTCACGGATATCCTGCTTCATTGCGACATTCAAAGTGTGAATTTCTTGTTCGGTCAAGGCGATAACCCGAGCGATCTCTTCCAGTATATCGGTTTTGGAAAAGGAGAGGAAACGGGGAACAGACAGTATAATCGTCGGGGTAAGATGCAGCACTTCCAGACGCACAGCAGTTTGCTAGATACTGGCAGCGTCCAACACGTCAGGCAGGGATGTAATCTCGGATTTAAATGTTTCGGCTTTGGCGAAGAATTGTTGTTCAGCTTGCATTGTGCGTGTGTGTCGAGCGATGTTTGAGAGCATTCGAGGCAGTAACGCTCTCATTTGTCGGTATCGCAACCATTTCCAAAGAATAGAAGCATACCATTGTGGAAGCATTGTCAAGCGTGTTTAGAGAGTTCTTACACAATGGTCCTGATAGACATTAACAACTTTATGATATTACCGAAATTCCCATGCGATATGTCATCTCTGTCGTCATGTTCTCTCAGAGTGCGCTCAAAAACGCAGAAAAATATTTCGTTGGGTTTTCTCTGCGTCCCTCAGCGCCCTCTGCGGTGCAATACAATCTTACTTATTTCCGGACTTTGCCCCTGATTGAAGATAATAAAAGCTTTTTCCAGGATCAGAATCAACAATAATCCGGCTTTTTTGTCCGATATGTTTCAGGGTGTTCAAATATCTCAGCCGCGCGGTAATCTCCGGCTGGCGCTGATATTCGGCCAAAAGACGGAGAAAGGCAGCAGTTTTGCCCTGGCTGAATTGCGCGATTTCTTCGGCATAGGCGTTGGCTTCAGCCAGGATCGAGCTGACTTTCCCGCGAGTTTCCGGCAGAATGACGTTGGCGTACCCCTCGGCTTCTTTAATAAGCCGCTGCTTTCTGACACGCGCATCTGACACAGCGTTGAAAGAGATCACCACCTCTTCAGGCGGGCTGATATTCGTCAGTTCAACCGACAACACGTTCACCCCGGTCTGTAACTCCTGCAACATGTGTTCGAGCTGTTTTTTAATCGACAAACGCAAGACCGACTTCCCGCCGGTCATGACTTCATCGACCGGCATAGAGGCGAGCTGTCGGCTCAAACACATCTGGCCCGCGGCCTGAATCAGAGCAGGAATATCGTGAACATGATAAAGATATTGGCACAAATCGACAATGTCATAACTGACAAGGGCCTGTATCACGAGTAAGTTTTCATCGCCGCTCAGACGCTCAGCCAGAAATTTGACATCTTGTTGCAGGGATAAACGCTGCACTTCGCTGACATGAGCTTTAACTACTTGCTCAAAAGGAGCCGGGAGATGATAATGCACGCCGGAGTCTGACACCGTTCTTACGACTTTGCCAAAGCGGAGAATTAGAGCCTGTTGCCCGCTTTGCAATGCATAGAGTCCGCTTGCCAGATATATCGCGCAAACTGCAATGATCAGTGCATATCCCAAAATTCGCCATCTGTTTCTCATTATTCATTTATACGTAAGATGTTTATTAGGAGATTCGGTAACGTCACGTCATCAGGTAAAAAAAACCTCACATTCTTGCTTACACTCAATTTCTGGAGTTCTCGACATCCGCCCCCGAAAATAATGGTTTCACGATCGGCGATTCTTCGTCGAGAATAATCGTGGTCTGTTCGTTAAACATCGTCTGATAAGCTTCTAAAGCTCGCCAATATTCATAGAAAGACAGATTCTGCCGATAGGTTTCTCCATAGAGCTTCATGGCCCCGGCTTCGGCCTCCCCCCGAATAACGGCGGCCTGGCGCCTGGCATCGGCGAGCAGTTCGCGAGATTCCTGGTCGGCCTTTGCGCGAATTTTCATCGCCATCTCTTCTCCTTCAGCCACATATTTTCTGGCAATCCGGTTGCGCTCGGCCCGCATACGTTCGAACACGGCCTGAGTATTTTCATACGGCAGCATGACTCGTTTGATAAACACCTGTTTGACGTCGATGCCCAGCTCTCGGCCTTCCTGTTGCATCAGGCCGGTTAGCTCCTCACTTATGGCCTCAAATTTCAGTTTCTTCTTATCCACGTTGACGATTTCAGATAATTCCCGCACACCTAACAGTAAACCGGTATGAGAAGAGAGTAAGTCCGTCAATCGGATTTCCAGTCCTTTCTTGTCTCGCACTGTTTTCATGAACAGAATTGCGTCGTCAATGCTGTAACAGATCGAATTTTCCAGAATCAGATTCTTTTTATCCTCAGTCAAAAATTCCGACGGGCGGGGTTCGAGCATCAGTAAACGCCCATCGAGCGTTGTGACACGATGAAAAGGATAAGGCAGCTTCAGATAGAGGCCGGGGCGCGTCATGACTCGCACCGGTTTGCCGAATTGCATCATAACGCCGATTGTCCCTTGCATCACAGTCGTCGTACAGAGAGCATACAATCCGGCGAACACAAGCAGCACAAGGCCTGTTAGGAGTAAGGGGCCAAGGGGAATGTGCCAGATGGTTCGAATGACTCCGGTTATTTTTCGTCCATACTTTTGTAAACATTGCATTGTCACAATTTCTCCCATACAAAAATTGTCAAATGTTTATGAGCGGGGACGGAACCCCGCCTTACCAAGCCATGAACCTCACTGTGGAGGATATGGTAAGACAGGGGTCCCTTCCCGTCGAACTTAGAGATATCGAGTTCAACCGATTTATGACACACCCCATATCTTTATGGCTTACGCAAAGCTTCGTCTTCCGGATGTTCTTCCGACCTATAATAATTTTCATTCTTCTTCTTCGAACGTTGACCGCAAAACAGAGCTGCCGCTTACCGGGTTCTTCTCCAAATTGACGCCGGGGCCGTACACTCCGCGTCGTGTCCCCTGTGGCAAGATCATCAAAGTTTTCCCTTTCAAGGATTTTTCGAGGGTTTCCCACCACAATCGTATTCGCTGGACCGCTTCGGTGGCGTCGAACACCTGCTGTTTGGCGAGAAATGCGTCGGTTTCTGCACGGGCGGCCAGAAAACGCTCGGCAGCATCTCCGTATGCTTTGGCAACAGCCGCATCGGACTGTGCGCGTGAAAGGGGAAGGATGGCGTTGGCATAGGTATGAGCCGTATGAATAATTTCGATTTTGTTTTCGCGAGACGAAGCCACAGCCCGGTAGCTGGGAACCACTTCGACCGGGGGATGAGCTTCGCGCATATAGACACTCAGAATCTCGACACCAAGCGGCAATTCTGTCACGGCTCGCCGCATATTTCCGAGCAAAATATTCTGGAGTTCTTTCCGTTTGGAACTTAACATATCGTCAAGGCGATATTGCCGGAATTCCGTTTGGATTTCGTGCGAAAAGAGACTGCGCAGAATTTCACGGGCATTTGCCGTTTGCAGGGCAAACTGCACCGGGTCGCTGATGCGGTAATAGCAGAGACAGTTTGCATCGATGAGCATTTCATCCCCGGTCAAGGCGATCGCCTCATCCTGAACTTTACGGTAGCGGCCTTCCGTATGGCTAAACTCCCATAAATAGGCCTCGGGTTCTTCCCCTCGAAGGTCGATTACAGTCCTGAAACCATTTTCGATGCGGCCTGTCAGGGTTGTATCTACGGGCACAACAGCGCCGAAAGGGGCAGGGGCATGAATGTGCAGGCCAGGAGCATTCTGCTCTGTGACCTGTCCGAGAAATAACTCCAGACCGGTTTGATGGGGCTGGACGCTATACAATCCGGTCCCGATATACAACAACACGAGAAGAAGGACGTTCCCGCTTATAATCCGATACTTTTGCCGAACGATCCAATCTTCGTTCAAGTCCGGGATTCGGTCTCTCAGAGCGCGAAGACGTGTCATAGCGGAGCGGAAGCGATCGCGAAGAGGGAGAAAACGGCGTTTGACGGCAAGAGGAGTATGACACCGCATCCATGCCATACATTTAGGGACAACCGTAAGGGCGTTTACCGCCTGAAAAAACAAACGAACACTGATATGGAAAACCGCCAATCCCACACACAGCGTGGCGATGCGTTCGAGATGCACATTGAAATAGCTTAAAAACAATGTCAGCCACACGCCGACGGACGTGAAAAAATCCGACTTTGTATGCATGCCTTCTGCGATAAACGCGAACGAGGCATATTGCTCGCCAATCCGTCGTTTGAAACGCGACATCGCGAAGATGACGACGACAACGATGCTGGTTCCGCCAATGGCGATGAAAAGGTGGATATCGCGGTTTAACCGAAAAAAACCAGCCTCATAGCTTACTGTCCTGGCAATGACGGTCAGGCTCCTGAGAGCGAGCAAAAAGGAGATTTGCAACGCAACCAGGCTCTCGACATATTTGGCCCAATCGGCATCTTTGAAGGCATAATGGACGAGAATCGAACAGAGCACAATCACGCTGACAGCCAAATCGCCGCCGGAATGCAGGGCATCGGCAAACAGCACCGAGCTGCCAGTCAGGCTTCCCAGCAAATATTTAAACGAGATCAACAGCAGATCGACCCCAATCGCCAGGATCGATGTTGAAATCAACGCTTGACATCGTGTCAAATCTGATTGACTACTGGAAATCTCCTCGTAAGAACCGTTCATCTGCTCCATAACAGCACCTTGGTATTCTACGTCACTTTCTGTGAATCTCGCTTTCTCGTATCATCGCTCTCGTATAGAATTCGCGTTATATGTCAAGAAAATTCAGGATCGTAGAAAGCGATCGACGTGTTTTGTCGACTCAGATCTCGAAAATATTCACTCCTTTTTCTTCCCTCAGATTTTCAAAATATTAGTCTAAGCTAAAAAGCATCAAACACATTAAAAAAAACTTGACAATTTAAACTTGATTCCGTCTTGAAGTAGATATTAGTTCAGCCTAAAATCTCTTGCAACACACGTTTCTACTTAGTGCATTTTATTAAAGATTACGCTGTAGAAAAATAGCTATAGCATAACGTTATAGAGGAACCTAAGGATAATGAACGAGGGCATTTTGCTTGCAGCGATCCTTGTTGTAGCGTTGGTGTTGGCTGCCCGCCCATGGTATCGGGCGATTACTGGAAAAAGCAGCGGGTGTGTCGGATGTCCGGGAGCTTGTGGACCGACGTGCTCCTGCTCCGGCCATCATGAGGAGATGGAAGAGAAGTGTGGTGTGTCTATCCCAAATGAGCGAAGAGCCGAACAAGACAAGACGTCGTGAGAAAGCACATGGTGTTTTATGTAGATGGAAGAAACGAAAGTGATGCCGGTGAGCGACATGCAGGCGGGCCAGGAAGGGACTGTTGTGGCATTGACTGGCGACTATGACGCACGGCAAAGATTGTTGAGCATGGGCATTTCCGTTGGATGCGACCTCAAGCTGCTGGTCCGCGCTCCTGGTCGTTACATGCTTGCTGTTCATGAAGCCAGGCTTGCTATCGGCGTAAAGGCGGCGGAAGATATTCTGGTGGCGGCTAAAGAACCGGAAGATGTTGTCAAAGAGGCTGTAAAGCGTCTTAAAGCGATTTGGGCGCGATAAGATAAATCGCCTGCGTGAATTGTAGTGGTCTACAAAATAATTTCAGGAAACGACAGGAGTGCAAGAAGTCTGTTTTTGCAGACAGCCAAGCCGTCACAATGCGGGAACCGGGACATGCTTTTGGCACTATTGGAGATGTTTAACATTTTAAAATAATATCTTTGGAGGTTTATATGGGGGATTATGGAAACAGAAAGATTTGACGTATTGAGCAATTTGAAAGCTGGGCAGGGGGGAACTGTTGTCGCCCTGGAAGGCGGACAAGAATGTCAGACGCGCCTGACGAGCATGGGAGTGCATATCGGTTGTGATCTGAAAGTGCTTCACAGCGCGGGAGGAAGCGACACGCCGACGCTTGTGGCGATCGGCGATACACGGCTTGCCGTAGGGCACGATTTGGTCGAAAACATTCTGATTGCTACCGATCCGGCATAGCTGGCCGGCAGTATGTGACGTGATAATTCAGTAAGAGCAACCTGGCATAAATCATAGAAAAAATATGGATGAATGTAAATGACACTAGACGAACTTAAACCAAATCAACAATGTACGATCGTCGATGTCCTGTTGGATGGCGCAGAATTGCAACGTCTGCTGGATATGGGCTTCATTGAAGGAACCTCCGTGAAAATTATTCGGAACGCACCGCTCATGGATCCCCTGGATATTGAAATCAGGGGATACTTAATTGCGTTGCGCCGCCATGAAGCAAAGGGCGTGGAGGTTGAATTGCTATGACACACGAGCATAAACGAATCCTGGTGGCCCTTGCCGGGCAGCCGAATTGTGGGAAATCTACGACGTTTAACATGTTGACCGGTGCGCGTCAGCATGTGGCGAATTTTCCGGGAGTGACGGTCGAGAAAAAACAGGGGAGCTACCGGTACGGCGAGTATCATGTCGACATCGTCGATCTGCCGGGAACCTACAGTCTGACCTCCTATACCCAGGAGGAACGCGTGGCTCGCGATTTCATCCTGCTGGAAAAGCCGGAGGTGGTGGTCACGGTGGTCGATGCCGCAAACCTCGAACGCAGTTTGTATCTGGCGTTTCAGATCCGGGAAATGAATGTACCGATGATTCTGTGCCTGAACATGATGGATGTCGCAGAACGCCGCAAATTCAAGATCGACCTGCCAACACTGCAGGAAAAACTCGGTGTGCCGGTTGTGGCAGCCGTCGGGACCAAAGGCGTCGGGCGCGACGAACTGAAACAAGCCATCATCGAGATGAGCGAGTTGGCGGACCACAGCCTCAATAGCTGGAAAATGGACTATGGGGACACATTGGAACCGGTTCTCGCTGAGTTGAGCAACACTCTCGCCGCTCATGAACACCTTACGAAGGATTTTAATCCTCGCTGGTTGTCCGTTAAGCTGATGGAAAACGATTCTGAGGCCCGGCGTATCGTGCAGCATCATACCCACGACGGGCAGGGCGTTGCCCTGGCCCAAAAAGCGGATGCCATCCGTGAACAGTTTCAGGAAACGCAGAAAAAATCTCCGGAAAAAATCATCGCGACCCGGCGTTACATCACGGCTTCCGGGATCGTCTCAAAGGCCGTCAAACGCCCGAAAGTCCGTACGAAAACGTTGACCGATAAGATCGATGCGATCATATTGCACCGGGTGTTTGCGCCGCTGATTCTGGCGGTCCTTCTGCTGGTGTTTTACCAGGTCACGATGGTCTATGGAACAAAGCTGGCGGATTGGTGCTTTCCCTATGTCGGGATGCTCAAAGAGTATGTGTCGAACTTGTTTTTCTCTGGCGATCTTTTGCGCGACGGCCTGCTGCAATCATTGCTGGCGGATGGAGTGGCCGGCGGCGTAGTGGCAATCTTGTACTATGTTCCGATTTTTGCCGTGCTCTTTGCCCTGATTGCCATTCTTGAAGATACCGGCTATATGGCACGTGTGGCGTTTATTATGGATCGTGTGCTACGCGGCTTCGGTTTGCACGGCCAATCGACCCTGCCGCTGATTCTGGGAGGCGTGATCGTTGGCGGTTGTGCTGTACCGGGCATTATGGCGACGCGGGCTATGAAGGATGCGAAGGCGCGGCTGGTCACGATTCTGATTATGCCGCTGATGAATTGTCTGGCCAAGATTCCCTTTTACATTCTGATTGTCGGACTCTTTTTCGCTCCCCAGCATGCCTCATTGGCGTTATTTGGCGTATCGTTGTTCAGTTTTTCCGTGGCGTTGCTGCTGGCCAAGCTGTTCAGCCGCTTTTTAGTGAAAGGCGAAAGCGCACCTTTTGTGATGGAACTGCCGGCATACCATTTACCGACGATTAGCGGGGTCGTACGCCGCACGATCGAACGGGTCTGGATGTTTCTTCAAAAAGTCATCAGGGTTATTATTGCTGTCCAGATTGTGGTCTGGTTCTGTGTGACCTTTCCCGGCATCGGGATGCAGCGCGAAATCGATTACGACCAACAGCTTCAGGAAGCCCGGACAGCAGCCATTGAAAAGGCCGGAACGTCGAATCCTTTTAACGCGGCATTGCAAAGCGAAACCGATTATGCCTACGGACGATTCGAACGACGCTTGAAAAAGGCGCAGCAATCCGCCGGAGATAATGAAGCGGCGTTGGCCAGGATCAATCAAAAATTTGCTGCTGAACATGCCGATTTTTTCCTGATTGCCAATGGAGGAAAAACGCTGGACGGCAGTAAAAATTCTCAGGCCAAAAAGACTGCGTCGGTGATGAAAAAATATTTGAGGACTGCCAAATCCCTCAAATTGGAGCGGAAAAAAGAGCAAGTCAACGACAGTTACGCTGGACAGCTTGGCCGCTTCTTACAGCCGATCAGTCAATATGCCGGGTTCCGCTGGCGTTTGAATATTGCCATTATCAGCTCTTTTGCTGCTAAAGAAAGTCTGGTCGGCACGCTGGGGACGCTATATAGTCTCGAAGAGTCTGAGGGGAGTGAAGGCACGAAACTGCGCGAGGCGATTGCCACGACTGAAACCGGCCTGACGATCTGGCACGCCTTGGCGATCCTGGCCTTTGTGGCCCTGTTTCCGCCCTGTATCGCGACGCTGATCATGGTCAAAACCGAGACCAACAGTTTCCGATGGGCGTTTTTTACGGCGACCTACCCGATTGTGGTGGGGTTTATATTTGCTGTGTGCATTTTTCAATTTGGTATACATTTTGGTTAAACGTTTAGTGAGCACTTTAGCGCTCATTAAACGTTTAAGCGCTCACTACGAACAACGATGAGGAAAAATCTAATGAAAACAAAACTATTTACATTGCTTGTTATTGCTGTACTTTGCGTCCCGACCGCAGTTTTGGCACACAAACCGTTACTGACTGTCGAAGATAATGACGATGGAACTATTTATGTCGAAACCGGTTTTTCGGACGGTTCATCCGGATCTGGACATAAGATCGTATTGAAGAACAAAGAGACCGGGGAGGTGCTGTCGGAAACAACGATTCCTGAAGAAGGCTACATCGAGGAATTGCCGATTCCGAATGTACCGTACACTGTGACGTTTGATGCCGGACCGGGACATATGGTTGTCAAGGACGGACCATTTTCGGCTGAAGCTGCGGCGGCAGAAGAGGCCGAAGCGACTGAAGCGACTGAAGCGCAGGCTGAACCTGAAACAGCGGTGGAAAGTCAACCGGAAACCGCAGCACAATCGGAGCCTGCTACACCGGCAGCCGCACCGGCAGCCGCTCAACCAGCTCCACAACAGCCTGTCCAGCCGGTTCAACAACCTGTTGTGGTCCAACCGGCTCCTGTCCAAATGCCCGTTATGACGACTGCGCCGGCAGCCACGACGATGAGTCCGGGCATGGAACGGGCCTTGAATATGATGATGACGTCTCAAATGGTGTCGGCTCTAGCCGTCCTGGTTGTCTTGGGAGCCGTCATGTTTCTGCTTGGCTATATGCTCGGGAAAGATGCCGCAAAAAAACAATAACGACAAGGATTTCACATAAGCAAGGATTTTCGAGCGAGGATCTTTCATACATGTTGGATAACACCTGTGGAATTCAGGCATCAGTCAATGAAACATGATATGTTGGGATCATGATAAAATCCCTGCTTATGTGAAATCCCTGAAAGTTGTAGTTTCAATCAGATCGAAAAGAGGTGATGCTTATAGGCGAAGAAAAAAAGGATGAAAAAAGCAGGTGTTAGCCCGCTTTAGCTATTAACCTGGAGATTGCTCTCCGATAGCAAAAAGAGAATGTTTTATATCAGCAGCGACGCTCCCACGCCGCAGACACATCCGACATATCTGTCTAGGCGGATAAGCCGGAGGAATGCGACGCAGAGCGCCATTAACACGTATAAGTGATGACCATAATTAAGGAGTTTTTCAATGAAAAAGATAGTTGCTAGTCTCGTGATGATGTCGTTAGTTTTGTGCGCACCCGCAGCCTTTGCGCATTTCCAAATGGTCTATACCCCGAAAGCTGCTCTGGGCGAAGAGGATTCCAGTAAGGTTCCCTTTATTCTGGTTTTCACCCATCCTTTCGAAGCTGGACATACGATGAGTATGGGATTGGACCAAAACGGCGAGATTCAAGCGCCTAAAATGTTTACCGTAATCAATAAAGGTCAAGAAAAAGATCTGCTGGAGACACTGAAACCGATTACCTTCAAAAGTCTGACCAATGAAGGCCGCGGCTATGAAACCGAATACCGCCTGAAAGGTATGGGAGACTTTATTTTTTGTCTCGATCCCGGTCCGTACTATGAAGAATCGGAAGATATTTACATTCAGCAAATCACCAAAGTGATCGTGAACAAAGGCGGAGCTCCCACGGATTGGGATGCGGAAGTCGGCTTGCCGGTCGAAATCGTGCCGTTAGACAAACCGTACGCACTGTGGACCGGTAATGTATTCCGCGGCGTGGTGAAAAAGAAAGAAGGTGATAAAATGGTTCCCGTGCCGTTCGCGGAAATCGAAGTGGAATACATGAACCACGACATCGACGGGTACAACTTTGTTGAAGCTGCAAAAGTCGAAGCTCCAAATGACAATCTCGTCACGATGGGTATTAAAGCCAATAAAGACGGCGAGTTCAGCTTTGGCATTCCGAAAGCGGGCTGGTGGGGCTTCTGCGCCCTGGGCGCCGGCGGCGAGTTGGAATATGACGGCAAAGAACTCTCGCTGGATGCCGTCATTTGGATTCAGGCTGTGGATATAGAATAAAATCTTTGGGTGTTTGGGTGTTTTAAGTGTTGAGGTTTATGCACTGGAATTTTTGTAATAGGCCAAACTCAGCCCCCAAACACCCAAACACCAAACACATGTACACACAAATAGTCAAACCAGTTGGGACGCGGCAGGAAACCGGTTATGTGCTGCTGGCGATGCTGATTGTCAGTCTGGGCTTCAGCCTGATGGTCATCCATCGAACCCAGTCGGAACAAGCGACTCAACTGGAAACGTATCAAATCAGCGCCTATTCCGATCTGAACGATATCGAGCAGGGAATTTTCAGTGATCTGTACGCCGCCGCCTTTGAAATCGATGAGATACATGATTTTGACGACGTCTGGCCGCAAATCAACGCATTAGAAGAGATGTACCTTGCCCCCTTTCTCAAAGACGCGAGTTGGGAACGACGCGGAAAACTGCTCTGGACCCTCAAAAACGACGACCAGGCGGCGCTGTACACAGCCGCCTATATTGGCACGACATCCGAACCGGACATATCAGGGTCGTTTCTGTTGCTGCTGTCGCATCATCATGACGAAGATGAAGCCGGGGAAAACGAAGGGGTTGTCCATTCCGAAGAGGATGAGGAAGAGCATTGCACGATCTGGTACGCTGCCGGAAACGCCCCGACCATTCCAAACGAATTAATCGAAAAAAATTTAATTGCCAAAGGTTGGCAAGAAGTCATCCCGTACAAAGGCGAAGAAGAAGTCAAACGCTTAAAGGGCGATATCATACAAAATAGTTCTCAGTAAGGTTTGCCGTTGATACACACGCCCCGTAGGGGGCATGTCGTCTGAGTTCGGGTGAAGCCCTGAAAAACCGATGGGATATGCAACATTGCTGGCATAGGCATGCCATCCCATGTTGTGATAGCATGCTCCTTTGGGGCAAAAAACACGTGTAAGAATTTTTTGAACAGAACAGCAAGGACACCACTTTATGAAATATGTCAAAATTTTTGTTATATTTGCGATCTGCCTGATGGTTTCAGCCAACGTACAGGCTGCTGAAAAACTGCGAATCGGCGTCACGCTGCATCCTTATTATAGCTTTGTGACGAATATCGTCGAAGACCTGGCCGAGGTCGTGCCGATTATTCCGGCAGGAGCGAATTCGCATGGCTATCGTCCGCAGTCGGAAGACATCAAAGGCATTATGATGCTCGATGCCATGGTTGTCAATGGTATCGGGCACGATGAGTTTGCCTTCGAAATTCTGGAAGCAGCCCAGATGAAGGATAAAATTCCCTTGATCTACGCCAACGAAGGCGTGGCCCTGCTGCCGATTGCCGGCACACAGGGGGCAGATCGAGTGGTGAACCCCCATACCTTTATCTCGATTTCCACTTCGATCCAGCAGATCCATACGATCAGTAAAGCGTTGATGGAACTCGATCCGGTGAATGCCAAAGCTTACCGGCGCAATACGAGGAAATTCACCACCAGATTGCGCAAGATGAAAGCCGAGTACATGCAAAAATTGTCCGGCATACCGATTACGGATTTCCGTTGCGCTACAGTGCATGGCGCATATGGCTATCTGATGCAGGAGTTTGGTCTGAACGTGGAGGCCGTCATCGAGCCTCGACACGGCTTGAAACCGACGGCCAGTCAATTGAAAGACACGATCGATACGATTAAGAAACTTCATGTCGATGTTATCTTCTCCGAAATGGATTTCCCCGACAAATATGTCGAAACCATTCAAGAGGCTACCGGGGTAAAGCTTTATTCATTATCCCATATTACTGCGGGGCCCTACACGAAGGAAACCTACGAAGAGCTGATGCGTTACAATATGGACACCCTCATTACGGCGTTATTGGATATTCAGCAAGGGAAACAGACTCCATGACGAACACAACCGGGCCTGCGATAACATTCGACAACGTCAACCTGCGGCTGGGAAATACCAGTATTCTGGAACAGATTTCCTTTGCAGTGGCTCCCGGCAGCATTCATTGCATCATCGGCCCAAACGGCGGCGGTAAAACCTCGCTGTTGCGTTCGCTGCTGGGCCAAATGCCTCATAACGGGACCATTACAATCGAATGGCCCGGCAACAGAACGATCGGCTATGTACCGCAGATCCTGGACTTCGATCGCACTCTGCCGATTACGGTTGATGATTTTATGGCCATGATCTGTCAGTCTCGTCCCGCCTTTTTCGGTCTCAAAAAACGCCATCGACAGGCTGTGCGACAGGCCCTCGAACTCGTGCAGATGACGGGGAAGCATCATCGACAGCTAGGCCAATTATCAGGCGGGGAGCGGCAGCGCGTCCTCTTCGCGCAAGCCCTGATTCCACAGCCCTCGCTGCTCATCCTGGATGAACCGTCGGCCGGTCTGGATGAAGCCGGTTCGAATATCTTCGAACAAATTTTGTACGATTTGCGGGACAAAGGCGTGACGATTGTGTGGATTCACCATGATTTGCAGCAGGTCAAGCGTATGGCCAACAGCGTGTGCTGTGTTAACCGGCGGCTGCTGTTTTCCGGAAAACCTGAAGAGACGATGACCCCGGAACGGATTTTGAGCATTTTTTCAGCGGGGTAAATCTTGCGGCATTGTCCGGTTTATTTTCAGAAGTATTTTTGTCTCATGAGATGCTCCTTCAGAGCTGACACTGCTCATTGATTCCTGTCTCGGAGTTATGGACTAATTATGACAGGCTCCTTTGGAGCAGCAAAGGTTCTTAAATTTTATGACGTCAGAGTACGACAAGCAAGAACGGGATGGTAAGAAAAAGGTCTGAATGCTGCTATCAGACGAACGTTTCAGAATCCTTGCTTTATATCAATCCTTGCTGTTTGGTTTATGAACGCATTTTACGATTATATCAGAACAATGTTTCAGGAATTGGCCTTGGCCGGCATGCTGCCGGAATCGTTTCAATACGCTTTTGTGGTCAATTCGCTGTTGTGCGCCATGTTTATCGGCCCGGTTCTGGGTGGCATCGGCACGATGGTCGTGATTAAGCGGCTGGCCTTTTTCTCGGAGGCGGTCGGCCATGCCGCCTTAACAGGCGTCGCTCTGGGAATCCTGCTGGGAGAACCATCGAGCTCACCTTATGCCTCGATGTTTGGCTTTTGCATCTTATTCGGGCTGATCATGAGTTTCACCAAAAATCGTACCAAAATGTCTTCGGATACCTTGATCGCGGTGTTTCTGTCGATTTCTCTGGCTGCGGGCGCGTCGCTGCTCTTATATGTGACGCGCAAGGTGAATGTCCATATTCTGGATAATATCCTCTTCGGCTCGATCCTGACCGTCAACGATACGGATATGAACGTCTTGATGATGATCGTGCTGCTCTGCCTTGCAGTGGGGCTGCCCTATTACAACAAGATGCTGCTGGCAAGTTTCAATCCGTATCTGGCGCGCGCGCGGGGGGTGAATGTCAAGCTGCTCGATTATGTTTTTATTGTCATGATTACCGCCTTGACGGTCGCATCGGTCAAAATTATCGGTGCCATGCTGGTGGAAGCGCTGTTGATCATTCCGGCGGCGGCAGCCAGAAACCTGAGCCGATCTATTCGGGGCCTGTTTTTGTACAGCATGATTTTTTCCACCTTGAGTTGTCTGGTGGGGATTATTGTGCCCCTGGAATATGACATCCCGATCCCATCCGGAGGGGCCATTATTCTGGTGGCCGCTGCCTTTTTTGTGGCAACCACTACTATTAAAACCGTCGCAAAAGGCTTCAGTGAAGCTGGGTAAGTATGAATGAATAAAAACCACATTAGGATGCTGGATAGGAGTGTAAATTAGCATGTGCAGCATACGCTGGTCTGCACTCCTGCTATCCGTCACCTGAGCCTTGAAAAGGTAGTAGGTGATTAGGGTTATACATTATGACATACATCTTAACAAAAAAAGTCTACTTTTTCATTGTTATAATTCTGCTCATTCCGTTACTCGCATTGGCGCATAAGCCATTACTGCTGGTGGAAGAAAACGACGACGGGGGGATTCTGATCGAAACCGGCTTTTCAACCGGCGAATCCGCCGCCGGATTCAAAGTCTTTCTCAAAGAGAAGGCCACGGGCCGGATTCTGGAGGTTTTCACCATCCCTGAAGAAGGGACCTTCGATATTCCGATGCCTTCTGTCCCGTACACCGTCACATTCGATGCCGGAGAGGGGCACATCGTTACCAAAGACGGACCGTTTTCAGCGGCTGTCGCACCGTCAGACACTGCTATGCCGGATGGACAAAACGTTATAATCTCCGAACGACAGACGAACAGAGAAGAGCGGTCAGAATTGCTGGTGGTCAGTACGCTGCCGCCGCTTTTCTGGATAACAAGTGCGCTGTGCCAGGAGAGCTCGATTCAGGTGGTTGACATCACCCCCCCAGATGTGGCCATCGGAGATCAAGCATCCTGGCTGCACGAACATGAAGAAGAGGTGAAGGGCATTTTGCAGCAGGCCGACGCTGTCGTCACGATTCGACAGACTTGGTCGCAAGATCCCTTATATCGCTATGCCCGCCGTTGGAATATCAACACGATCGAGCTCGATGCGTCTGCGCCCTTCGATCCCGGTTTAAGCGGCGTGTCCCTGCTCGATGTTCCTGCTGACTCGCAAGCAGAGGTGAAGGAAGCATGTCCGTCCAGGCAGATCTCGCCCTATATCTGGTTGAGCTTATCTAATGCTTCAACCATGGCGGATATTGTGGTCGCGGATCTCAAACGACTTTTACCGAAAGAAGCGGAGATCCTCACTCAGAATCTCGCCCGGTTTCAACAGCAGGTTTTCGACCTGAAACACCGCTATGAGATGAAGTTTCTTGAATTAGAAATCCTCGAGACAGCGGCGTTGACCGATCGCTTGATCTATCTCACGAGTGACGCCAATCTGCCGGTCACTGGCTATTTTCTGAAAGACGAATACTATTGGACGCCTGAGGATCTCGAGTTGTTCAAACAGACATTGCTCGACAACGAAGTCAAAGTCGTTATCCATACCTGGATGCCGAAGGCCGAGATTACGCAGGCCATTGAAGACGCCGGAGCAACGCTGGCAGTATTGGACGCACTCGAGAGCGGACGAGGAGCCGAAATGCTTTCCGACTCCAGACGATATCTGCGGTTAATGGAAGATAATTTGGAGACACTGTTCAACACATTAAACGCTTCACAACAGGAACTGTAATGCAAACGTCCTCGTTTGCATACGTCTTGCCAGATTTCTGTAACAACAAGAAACTATCAAAACGGGAGATATTTTGGACACAACCATAGAACTCAGTTCGAGCTTGGAGGATTACCTGGAGGCAATCAAGCTGTTACAAGAACGAAAACGTGCCGTCAGAGTAAAAGATGTCAGCCAACATCTCGGAGTCAAGGCATCGAGCGTCAACGGAGCCGTACAGATCTTGTCGCAGAAAGGACTGATCGAGCACGAACACTACGGCTATATCGAATTGACGCCTAGCGGGGAGCAAGTTGCACAGGATATTCAACTACGGCACCGCACCTTATTGGCATTTTTAACCGACGTCTTAAAAATTCCACATTATATCGCTGCAGAAGAAGCGTGCGCGATGGAGCATCATATCGGCAGCCAAACGCTTGAGCGTTTAGTGAAATTTATTGCGTTTGCTTCGCCTGCATCCCAAGGGGGGACGGCTGGCTGGCTGCGGCGTTTCCATCAGACACTGATAAGCGAAGAACAACAAGGGTCAACCCCTCAACAAGAAGAAATATGACCATATAAACCTTTACTATTAAACATTCCATCCCGAAGCGGAGCCGTTTCAATCAACAGGCAGTGTTACAACTTGCGTCGAAATTTACAGACATTCCCGGTGTTTTTGCTGCTGACACCAATCGAAAAGCGCGAGTCTGATCGTTCGTTACGATCGCACCGTCGTTGGACAGCAGGCAGTAGTCGACACACTCATGACTCTATATCCTCTACGTCCCAGGGTGGCGGCTGGCTTCGGCGTTTCCATCAGACACTGATAAGCGAAGAACAACAAGGCTCAATCCCTCAACAAGAAGAAATATGACCATACAAACCTTTACTATTAAACATTCCATCCCAAATCGGATCCGTTTCAAAGTCTATCCGATCCGTTTCAATCAACAGGCAGCGTTACAACTTGTGTCGAAATTTACAGCCATTCCCGGTGTTTTTGCTGCTGACGCCAATCCGAAAAGCGCAAGTCTGATCCTTCGTTACGATCGCACCGTCGTTGAACAGCAAGCATTAGTCGACACACTCACGGCTCTATATCCTCCCCGGGTAAGCGCCAAAGCAAAACCTGTGAAAGCAGCGAAAAAAAAGGATAGCACACTATCGAAGTCCATCTCAGCCCCCCTCAGAAGCCCTTTACTGCGTTTTCTCGGCATGTCGGTACTCATGGTGGGCGTGTTTATCAAAGAGGTTCTTTTGAAAGGCGTGGTTGCCCAAACCCTCTTCAGTCCTCTGGGTCTGATTTCCGTGGCAGCGGCATGGCCCCTGGTCAAAAAAGGCCTGCAGCAGTTGCAGCAGGGAGAAATTAAACTGGAAAGTTTTCTTGGCGGCACCCTAATTGCGGCAACGGTTGCCGGAGAGGCAGTGACGTCATTGGAAATTTTATGGATCAGCAGTGGGGCATCGCTGCTGCAAGCCTGGATAACCGAACGTTCGCGCCGGGCGATCAGAGACATTCTCGACGTGACCGAACATAACACCTTTCTATTTCTCAATGGGGTCGAAGTGGAAGTTCCCGTCGATCGGGTCCAGCCGGGAGACATCGTCGTCTTTCATACCGGAGAAAAAGTGTCGGTCGATGGGAAAGTTTCTCGCGGCGAAGCGATGCTCGATGAATCCCCGATCAATGGTCGAGCTGAACATATTCTGCGGACTGTCGGCGATCCGGTATTTGCCGGAACGCTGGTGGATCATGGCGTGATCTTCGTTCAGGCGGAACAGGTCGGCGACCGGACCTATCTTGCCAGAGTCCTCCGGATGGTGGAGGACTCGCTCGAACACAAAGCGCCAATCGAGGGGATCGCCGACCGATTGGCGAAGCGGCTTATCTCGCTCGGTGGCTGGACGACGATCGGCACCTGGTTGATTACCGGAAGCGCCAGGCGCGCGTTCAGCGTTATGCTGGTCATGGCCTGCCCCTGTGCGACAATATTAGCCGCATCGAGCGCGATCAGCATGGCGATCAGCGCGGCAGCGCGGCGCGGAATCTTGATCAAAGGCGGACGCTATCTGGAAGAACTCGGCAATGCGAATGTCGTCTGTTTCGACAAAACCGGAACTCTGACCACGACCGAACCGGAATTGAAAAAACTGCTCTGCCTGAATGGTGTGCCGGAGTCGGATCTGTTGCAACTGGCATATTCCGTGGAAAAACATAATTTCCATCCCCTGGCCGAAGCGATTAAAACAGAGGCTGAAAAGCACGAACTCGAAGCCACGCAGCATGAAGTCTGCGAGTATATTATCGGCAAAGGGGTTCGCGCCGAATTACATGAGCAGGAGATCCTGGTGGGTAGTCATAAACTCATGCAGCAATTCGAGGTTGACACGACATTGGCCCAGGATACCTTGCGGGAATTGCGGCAAGAGCATTTGACAACAGTCTTTATTGCCAGAGAAAAAACCGTGTTGGGGATGTTGGGGTTTGCCAACCGAGAACGTCCGTATGCCGCCCCTATGCTGCATTATTTGCACCATCATGGTATTCATGAAACCCTGATGGTCACGGGCGACGAGGAAAGCACGGCAGAAGAATTGACGACACGCCTGGGTATGACCAATCATTATTCCTCAGTCATGCCGGAAGAAAAGGCCGATATTGTTGCGCATTTGAAAGGCAAGGGCCGCAAAGTACTGATGGTGGGAGATGGTATCAACGATGCGCTGGCCCTGGCAGAAGCCGACATCGGTATGGCCATGGGAGCTGGCGGCTCGGAAGTCGCGATCGAAGCCGCCGACATAGCCCTGGTTAATGATGATCTGCCGAGCATCGTCTATGTCCACGCGTTGAGTCAGCAGACCTTAAAAGTGATTCGACAGAATTTTTGGATCGCGACCGGATCGAATTTTGTCGGGGTTGTCTTGGGGGCCTTGGGCTTCTTGCCGCCTGTGATGGCCGGACTGCTTCATATCGTACATACGCTGGGAGTGTTGGGAAATTCGAGCAGAGTGCTGACCTTTCACCCCGCAGCTCTTAAAGAGAAGACGGAAGCAGCCGACGACGAAGGTAACTAGTGCTTCTGCAAGATTAAAGTGACGGGTCGTGCGTACCGACGTGCCTTGTCTGCACGTTGCGGACAAGGCTGTTCGCAGGTACATTGTCACCCCTCAATATAACCTTGAAGAGTACTAGTGGTTTTGCAAGCTTTTGCTGAAGGTCAGCCAGCCCCTCCCTCTCAGGGTTTTAAACCGGCAAAGTTTAACCCGTCAGCTTCATGTTACAGAAACACTGGTTGCCCGGGTTTACAAAATTTTCCTCTCCAAACATTGTTTGTTTCTTCATGGTATTAAAAATACTTGACTTATCAGCATAAAGAGTTGTTTTTAATTCTATACGATTCATGGATCATCTTAGACATCATTTGTACAATGTGTCCAAGCTAGTGCCCCAGACATTCTCGTCTGGACTGACAGGCAGGAATGCCTGTCCCACTATCATGTGACATGGTATTTCTCAGACGTTCCATGAGGAAATCTTTTATCCGGAAAGAGATATCTCTTATAGGGATGATGTTGACCGCTCATTTCGCGAGTGAGTCTTCTCTTCAAAATAACGACCTTCAGACGGAGGAAAAGCCATGGAAAACACGCAAGCTGCTCCTCATGCAGGCCAGGTTCCCGAGGAACCTTGTGCCCATGAGCAGCAAGAAAATTATAAGCCTGAAGAGTACAAAATGGCAGGGCCGCAGGAAGCGCAGATGATGGGAGCTTCTGCCCCCATGAACGGTCAACAGTTTTATGGGCAGGGATCAGGCATTACAGCTTCAGCTCAGGCTCCTCAAATGGGGCCACAAACGATGACGTCCGGTATGGGAGGTCCACAGTTTCAGGGAACGATGGGGCAGCCCGCAGGAGTCGGCCAGGGCATGTCGGAAGGCCATCATGATTCAGGGGAAAACTGCGCGTGCCAGGGGGGAATGGAAGGCTATACGTACGGAAATCCGCCTGTTGATACGCCCGTCGCGCCAATGATGCCGCCCTCTTTTACAGGTCAGCAAGGAATGCCTCAGATGGGGCCGGTCGGTCAGCCTCAATTTTATGCCGCAATGAACGGCGGCTGTGCAGACCAATTCGGGCATCAACCGGCTCAGGCCGGACCGATGGCGCAAAGGATGCCGCTTCAATACGGCCCGATGGCCGCACCTCCGTACGCCCCGATGATGCCGGGCATGCCGGGTCAGGGCCATGTTGCGCCGCAATACGGCCCACAAATGCCTTTTCAGCCTCCCATGCCGACGGTCGAACATTCATGTGGTGGAAGTGGCCATACCGAACACGGCGCTCATGGACATTCGGCCCAGCAGCCGTTGCACGACCAGCATCAATACCAGTATCAATACGGTCAATTGATGGACATTGTCGGCGATATGATGGCCGGGAATCCTGATGTGTCAAAAATTATGGGATTTTTCCAAAGTTGCGACGCACAATTCTTGAAAGGCGTACTCGTCGGGGCCGTCGGAATGTTTCTGCTGACGAACGATACCGTGAAAAGCATGATTGTCGATATGATCTCAGGAGTCTGGGGGACATTTCAGAAAGAAAAAGACGTTGCCGAAGAAGAGCCCCCGGAAGCGGAGCCGGCACCAACGAAAACCACACGATCGAGACGCTCGAAAACGACAGAAAAGTAACTCAGAATCTTTGCACAACAAGGGATGTGATTATGGCATATATGCCGTGAGGACGTCTGACAGAAAAGCTCTTTCAGATATGGCAAAAAAACGGTATATATGCGATATTTCCGATATATACTATGGCAATTCCTTATAAAGAACAACAGCATATTCAGGCTCAAACCTATCAGTCTGCCTATCCGGCCTATCCTCAGAAATATGTCACCAATACGACACTTGCCGCAGGAGGATTCGGCGCAGTAATCGGCGCAACGGCAGCCGCTGCAAAAAACATTAAACGAGTCGGTAACGATGAAATTTCCCGCCAGGACGCAGTCAAAGATGTAATAAAAGAAGCCACCGGCACAGGACTGGCCACTGCCGCTGCCACTGCTGCCGTTCAGGCAACCGGAACGCGTGGATTTTTATCACTGGTCGGTATGGTCGCAGTGGCGACCGGCGCAAAATATGTCTGGAATTCATTTGCCAATTCCGAGCACTAGACGAGGGAGGATCTTACGATGGCTCAGTCACAGTATTATTGGTATCCACAGACTCAGGTCCCGGCAGCGACGGCAGATCAGCATTGTTTGTCGACAGGTCAGATGTATGCCCCATCTCCGGAAACCCAGCAGCAGGCATGGTATCCGTATTACCAGCAATATTATCAGCAGGGCATGGCTCCTGACGGCTCGTTTCAATATCCGTCGGATTCTCCAGCAGCCCAGCCTAACGGCTTTAGCTCCTGGTTCAATTTTTCGAATTCCGGCTATATCAAAGGGTTGGTGATCGGAGCCGGGGCCGCCCTATTGTTAACAAATCCTGCGGTACAGCACGCGTTGATTTCCGGCAGTATTAAAATCTGGTCGCTGTTTCAGGGCGGAATTGAAGAAATGAAAGAGCAGGTGCATGATATTCGAGCGGAAATGAGTCAGAAAGACGTCTAAGCTAACAACAGTACAGGAGTGCAAAAACGTATTTTTACGGCAAAATTTCATTTTTGTACTCCCGTGAACTTTCTGGACAGTGTAGATAGAATACTACCTTACAACTTTAGAATTCTCGTGCGTTGACTAGCCCCCCCCAGCTTTCGCAGGGAGAGATCGACGGACTTACTTCCCCCGGCCTGAAGGCCGGGGCTAGTCAGCACACCAGCAGTAAGACATGAAAATCGTAATATAGTAATAGCTAATGCTTTGTGTCTTTGTGGTAAAAAACGATTATGATACATACATCGACAAGCTCGTTTGAAAAAGCGAGCCAGCGTTTACAACAGAAACAGGAATGGGCCAAGACCGGCATGACGATCAGCCTGGCGTTGACAGCCGTCAGCGGTTTTATGCGGGGTCGCCAGGCGAGAACCGTCCATGTCTGGTCCGGTTTGGCTCTGATTGGATTTTCCGTATGGCATCATCGCCTCTATCGGCCCGATATGTTGGAACGCGAGTTGCAAGCCGTTTCCCGGCGAGAAAAATCATCATCATGATGAATATGTGTGTGGGTGAGTCTCTCGTTCAATTTTTGTGATGTCATCGAATCCCAGAACGTTTCCCGTTTATATCGTTCATGAGCTGCCATATCGTTTGCGCCTTCGGCAGCGGGCGTTACATGATCATTCTCTCGATCTGTCCTATTTTGAGGCAATGCTCCAGAGCCTCGACGGCGTGACCGATGTGCGCACCAACGCCAGGGCCGCAAGTATTGTCGTCTCCTACAACGGAGATGCGACAGTGCGCGAACGGATTTTGCTCTATTGCCGGACGATCCCAGAGGAAGCCTACCATTTCGCAGCCGAACGCAAACATCCACGAGATCCGCTCGGACTCTCCGTCCAGGTAGCTGCACTGCTGCTCAGTCCGAAATTTCCCCGCGCAATTGCGACTCCGTTAAGCTGGATAGCCAATCTGCCGATTTTGCTGAAAGGTTTTGACACGCTCGCCAATGAAGGAGTGAAAGTCGAGGTGCTGGATGCGGCTGCTATCGGTTTTTCGCTGTTGCGGCGGGATTATTTTACGGCCGGCATGATTCGTTTGCTGCTGGCGCTGGGAGAGTATCTGGAACAATTGTCGGAAGAAAAGACCACCGATTTGCTGAAAAGCCTGTTGCATCCGCAGGTCGAGACGGTCTGGGTCGAGCGTGACGGGCAGGAGCTTCAAATCAGCCCGGACGAAGTGACGATCGGAGATCTGGTAATCTGCGGCACCGGTGAAATGATTCCCATCGACGGCGTCGTCGTGCGCGGAGAGGCCTCTGTCAATCAAAGCTCAATTACCGGAGAATCCGTGCCGGTTCACGTTTCTCCTGACAGTGAGGTGATTTCCGGCGCAGTCATCGAAGAAGGGCGTATCACGATCGAAGCCACGCAAGTCGGGGCGGAAACCGGCATGGCGAGAATTACCCGCTTTCTCAAAAATTCACTGCGCATGAAATCCCCCTCCCAAACCCGCAGCGCCCAACTGGCAGATAAGCTCGTGCCGATCACCTTTGCGTTAGGGCTGGGAATGTATGCGCTGACCAGAGATGTAAAACGGGCAGCTTCCGTGTTGACGGTCGATTATTCCTGTGCGATCAAACTTGCGAATCCGGTCGCCGTCAAGGTTGCGATGTATACCGCCGCTCACTGCGGGGTTTTGCTCAAAGGCGCACAGGCCCTCGAAGCCTTTGCAAAGGTCGATACAATCGTCTTCGATAAGACCGGAACGTTGACACGCGGTGTGCTGCAGGTCGTCGATATGGTGTCGGCGGGAGCGTTGAACGAGGAAGAACTCCTGACATTGGCTGCCGGCGCAGAAGAGCATTATGCCCATCCGGTCGCCGATGCCGTGGTGAATGCGGCGAAGGAACGAGGATTGGCGCTGCCCCCGATCTCCCGGGTCGATTTTATCGTAGCCCACGGCGTATCGGCCACGATTGATGGTGATGAGGTACTGGTCGGTAGTTACCACTTTATTGCTGAAGACGAAGGGGCTGATTGCTCTGCCGTCGACGAGGAAGTGGAAGGTATTCGCCGGGCTGGACGAATTCCTTTATTTGTGGCGCGTAACGGCGTGCTGGAAGGAGTGGTCGTACTGCAAGATCAGCTTCGTCCCGAAGCCTGCGAGGTGTTGCGAGAGTTGAAATCTCTCGGAATAAAGCAGATTGTTGTACTCACAGGCGATCACCGTGATACCGCGAAATCCATGGCGGCTCAATTAGACGGACATATCGATACGCTGCATTGGGAGCTGCTGCCTGAAGATAAAGCGCGCATAGTCAGGGAATTACAAACACAAGGAAACACGATCGCGTTTGTCGGCGATGGTGTCAACGATGCCCCGGTACTGGTGACAGCCGATGTTGGGGTCTGTATGCCCGGCGGGGCCGATCTGGCGCGTGAGTCGGCCCAAGTGATTTTGCTCAAAGAAGACTTGCAAACACTTGTCATTGCGCGAAAGATTTCCGAGCAGGCTCATCACACGATGACTCATTGTTTTCAGGCCGCTGTCGGCATTAATTCGCTACTCCTGCTGCTGGCTGGCGGTGGAATGCTGCCGCCTGTGGCTTCGGCCTTTCTGCATAATCTGACGACTGTCGGGATTTTGGGCTATGCCGCACTGACAGGCATGCAAAAACCGGCTCACGATGAGAGCAGATGACATGTCGTAAGAATTAGCAATTGACAATTAATAATGTATCATGAATAATACTACATGACGACTTTAACAGTACCCCATAGCCCGGAAAATCAGTCATGGAGAGACGTTCTGTGTGTCGCCTCGCCAGGGCTTTTTCAAGGTCTTCATGAAAGTCGTAACGTCGTAATAACTGACAATTACTCATTGTATAGGAGTTGTCATGAGCGAAGCGCTCATCTGGCATAATGAAATAAGATGGATGGAATTCTTGTTTATACTCAATTCCTGTAGTTTCAAAGGAGAACGATCCTGATGCACATTCCCCTAATTGATGCCCCTATCGGCACATCATTAATTCTTTCTCGTGTCATCAACGTTCATTTAGCCGAAGAATTGGCGCACATGGGGGTGTTTGAAGGTAATGAACTCATGCGCCTGGATGAGGAAGTCTTGATGCAGCCTTTAAAGGTCAGAGGGCCTCGGGGAGATGTGGTCTTGAGCTGTGGGATGGCCAGTAAAATTGTCGTGCATTTCGACGATGGACGCAAAATTCCTCTGATCAAAATGCTGCCTCGCCAACACGGACACATGGAAGGGATCACAGGCGGACCGGAATTTATGCATGCGCTGGATGTGTTAGGCCTCCAGCGCAATGATGAAATTTTGTTGGTTCGTAAACTTCCTCCTATGGAATACATTACGGTCATCGATAAGAAAAAACGCGTCCACTTGACGGAAGCCATGGCCGTCAAAATTTGGGGCGCAATTGGTGACGAAGAGATGCAATTTGTGACGACCCAGGCCGGGAAAGAGTTTGTAGTCAAAGATCTACTTGGCGGCGGAAACGCTCGCCGTCTTTTTTCTGGCTATGGCATCGAAGTGGACAGTATGCTGGAACTGGAAGGAGTAGCCCAGGCCCAGAGCGTTATGATGAACGATATCCACCCGTTAGTAGCTGTTTCCACCCATGACGGACTCCGGATGTTCTTTCACGAACATCAATGCCGGCATATCTACGTCACCCTTGCAGATGCGCCTTCCTGAAAAGTCGTTGTGAAAAGATCCGGAATGCCGGACGCTGCTTGCTGAAGATTGTCATGTGCCGGATTGACTCAAGATTGGCGTAAAGAGAAGTTTTTGCAGCGGCAGAAAATAAATTCGAGTTCCTTCGATTATTATCTCCTATTCCAACGCGTCATTCACGACAACACCTGTCTGCGGTCTGTATATCGTTAAAAAACTGCGATAGCCCCGGATGATGGGCGCGCGCCAGCGCCAAAGCCTCAACTTCGACCGGCGGCAGAATGCTCTCAAGCAGCTCAAAGACAAGCACTACTATGAAAAATATCGTTCCGATGCAACAGATATTTTTCTGATCAGCATCGAGCTCGATGAAGAAGACCAGGAACATTTCAGCCTTTGAACTGGAACTGCTGATCATCGGGTAATTATAAGGTAAAAAATCTGTTCTAGGCAGAACAAAAACATGCGGCTCTCTCAGTAACTTATGTTACGCAGAAGTCATGTGTACCGCGTAGCGGTTGTGGTCTTGTAGAACGCCGCCGCCCTATACTCCTCTTTCCCCCGGTGTTAAACGCCGGGGAGCAAGGCGGGGAGGGGCTGCCTTGCTACAAGATCGTGACCGCTACACGATGAGAACCGTGCAATACGTGTCTTTGCGTAAGGTGAGTCAATAATTTATCAGTTTTGAACTGTCGGATTATTTTTTGTGAAATCATGCGCTTCTGCGAAAGCTTTGCCAGGTTTTCCGAAAATTTCGACACATTATCTTCCCCCTTTTCGCTCGATTTATAGCACAATCACGCTCTTCATGAATTCCTCTTAAATTTTTAGAAAAAGTACTTGACAAAATATATAGTTAACGATGACTTTATTTTTTAGTCTATCCTAATATATGAAGCTATAGCTAATTAAATATCAACATCCTTAAGATATGCGAAGGAGAAAAGCTATGCAAATAAAAAGGATCTGGGAGATTGAAGAGTTGTTTCATTGCCCGCTTGTCGGCATGTGCCTGACGATACCGCAGCAGAAACAGATTCTTAAACGAGGCGGAATCGAAGAAAAGATGACCGAAGAGTACACAGTACATGCGACGCTTATCAGAAAGGTCAGGGAAAAATCGCAAATCGCCACTCGCTTCGAAACACAGCTTAATCGCAAATATCATCGTGAAATCTCTGAATGGCAATCGATTCCTCCCGAGGAATGGATGCCGTTCTTTTGTCAGACCCTGAATCCGGGGACTGCTGGCGCATTGCTTTGGCTTTCGACGGCTTATCTTGACTTGTCATGTCATCAACGCATGCTGGTGTATGGGGAAATTCACATGCTCGGCTTTCACGCTTTTCAAGGACGAAGCCGATTGCTGAAAAAAGTGGAGATGGTCGAGAAACAACGGAGTGCACTCCAGGACAGATATCAAAGTTTGCGCAGCCATTTCAAAAACGAGCGTAAAATGTTAAAAGAACGCGAACAGCAATATATCAGCCGCCAGAGAGAACTCGAGGCCTTGTTGTCCGACACCTTGCAGGTGCAGCCGTCGCAGCCGCAAAGCTCTGCGGATTTACAAGCAGAATGTACGATGCTTAATGAGAAATTACTCAGGATGGAGAAGAAACTCCATACTCGTGAAATCGCTGCTGAAAAATTAAAATCTGAACGTGACCGGTTCAAGCAACAGTTTCTCGAACATCAGCAACTCGTTGAGGATATGCAGGGAGAACTCGCCAAAATCATGGAGCACTTTTCGCTGGTAACCTCGCAGGCCGATCATTGCCCGAATGCGGCGCTCTGCAACCGTCGAGTTCTGATCGTCGGCGGCATGACGAAACTGCGCTCGTTTTATGAACAGATTGTGACGAAAATGGGCGGACAATTCGAATATCATGACGGCTATAAGTATAATGGGGTCGAAGGGCTTTCACGCCTGGTCGACCGAAGCGATGTGGTCATCTGTCCGGTGGATGTCAATAGCCATTCTGCCTGTCTGCATGTCAAAAAGTGTTGCAAAGAATTGAACAAGCCCTACTATATGCTGCGAAGCTCTAGTGTCAGCACCATTCATCAGACGCTCACCGAGGTTGCAGCTCTAGGGAATTAGAACAGGGAATTTTTTTATCCAAAAAATTAGCTTCATCTAATAACATGTGTCTAAACAAATAACAACACCGGATATACGGTATGAAGAACGGTATGAAGAAAGGAGGGAAATCAAGCATGTTGGCTATGTTTACCGTGCGATTCAACCGTCAATGTCAGTCTAGTTAAATCATCTTACTTAAACCGAGGAGAGTCGTTCATCTTTGGGCGAAGGCGTTCTAAGGAGAGCCTCTGTGACAAACGACCGCTCCTGACAACAAGAAAAGCGCAGGAGTTCTGAGGCGAAGCTTTAGTCGTCAAAGCTTCACTTTGACACTCCTAAATGCTTCATAGGAGAAATGATCATGAAAAAGAATCGAACATGTGTTATTGTCATCTGTGTAGCAAGTCTCACGTTATTTGCTGTTATCGGCTATGCAGCCGATGAACCGGCGCTAGCTGGATGGCAGGGAAAGTGGGTCAGCGCCTATACGCTGAGTTCTGATCCGGCGATGGAGCCGGGCTTTGCGGCTGTTGCGAAAGCTGCTGAAGGGAAAACTGCGGACGATGTGAAAGCCTTTATGTTGTCGATGTACAAATCGGACTTCGGTGGGATAGATGTTGGAGGGGATTCTGTGACCTACTACAGTGCCGACCGGGAGACTGTCGCAGCCGTGTGTGAATATCAAAGCGAAGGGAAGGAAAGTACGGTTTTTAAAGATAAAGATGGCAATGAGTCTGAATTTTTCTGGTATATGTTTTCTCTGAAATCAGGTGACGATGCATGTAACAGTTATAAACATTTGATTATGACCCAGGTTCATTCCCATGAGGGTGGACTGGAGCATTGGCACATGCGTTATGGTACCATGGATCTGGACGCGTTGATGAACCACCCTGATGCCATGTGGTGGCCGACCTTATTTCGTGCTGAGACAACGGTCGAACAAGCCCTTGAAAATACACTGAAGAATGCCGAGGCGCTCGCATCGATGTTTTAATGAGGAAAAGTCTGAGAAAATATTCCGTAGAGGGTGGGCCTGCTTTTTGGCCCACCAAGACATTTCTGAAAATACATTGTTTCTGAAACGATCCATGCGGATGTTTATAGGGAAAAGAGCAACTATTTGTCAGACTTTTCGTTGGAGGCGATACAGTATTGTAGAAATGATGTCTCCCCTCTCTCATTCTCCCGAGGCGGTGATACGCGACATAACCGCTACGCAGTAAAGAGATCGGGGAGGGAATGTTCCCTCTTTCTACAATACTTGAAGCCCTCCGGGTTATGACTGCTAAATAGTTGCGGAGAAAAAAATGAAACAATTATGTCAAGCGCATCTTACTGTATTCACTGTTGTTGCTTTGGCAGCAATGCTTGTAATACTCGCTCCTCTTGTTAGCGAGGCGCATAGCCCGGTTTTGCTTGTCGAAGACAACGAGGATGGAACGATTCTTGTGGTGGCGGGGTTTTCCAACGGTAATATGGCCGCCGGGAAAACGATTCAACTGAAATCGCAAGCTTCAGGCGCTGTGCTGTGGGAGGGGACGCTCGATGAAAACAGTGAGGTGGTTTGCCCGAAACAAACAGAGTCATATACCATATTTTTTGACGGAGGGCCGGGGCATTCGATTGAAAAACCGGGACCGTTGCCAAAGGAAGGGGAAACAGTATCTGAAGTGACTTCAGAAATTGGCGAGGCGAAAACCTCCGCGACAACCTGTGCTTCACCATACGTCGGGGAAGCAGTCGAAGCGATTTCGCCGGACAGTTATCAGCCCTTGTCGAAAGATTTTGACGACGAGATTAAGGTGCTGCTGCCTGCCGATCCGCTGCTTGTGAAAGATGCCAGTGGAGTTGTTCGTCCTCTGCGCATTCAAGATAGCTATCAATATCACCATCTCTCCGGCATGAAACAGATTATGGCCATGGTTGAGAAAAAGAAAGCCGCCGGCAAACAGGTAGATATTGCCATCCGTCCGGTCGGTCTGTGCCTGGGCGTCACCACGGGGTATTTGGCCCTGGAATACGCTATTCAGGAACTATACGGCGATGAAGTGCCTGAGGTTCAGGATTTTGTAATGAGCACCAAAACGAAGATGGGAGGGGTCTGGGATACTTGGGATCTCTATTTTGGCCGACGGCTCGCGCGCGAAGATGCGGAGTTCGGGATTGCCCCAAAAGCCTATGTGTTTACAGCAGAGCAGCGTTCGAACGGACATAAAGTCATCTTTACGTATGACCAGTCTCTGGCTGAAGACATTAAACATCTGGGAGCCGCAAAGAAAGCCCCCGAGAAATTCCCTGAAAAAGAATTTCAACGGGCTAAGAAATCATTCATTACGGGCTTGCTGACCCAGCGGGCAGATGGTGATTTCGGCTATTTTGAAGTGATCGAAAAAAATTTTTGAGTCGTTCTGAGCACCTGATTTTTTACCACAGAGAACGAGGAGAGACGCAGACAATGCTTTGCTATCTTTTGTTTCTCTGCGCCCTCTGTGGTGAACAACCGTGTCGCCTTTACAACATAAAGGGACAGTAGAATATCAATAGAATACATTAAACTTATATATTATGGAGGAAACATATCATGGCTAATATCGGTATTGTGTATGGTTCGACAACAGGAAACACCCAAGGGGTTGCAAAAAAAATTCAAGACGCACTCGGTATGGAAGCCGCTGATTTATGGGCGATTTCAGATGTGTCGGCAGATGATTTAGGCAAATACGAGACGCTCCTGCTCGGCAGCTCGACCTGGGGAATCGGAGATTTACAAGATGACTGGGAAGATGGTATCACAAAACTCGATAACCTGGAGTTGTCCGGCAAAAAAGTGGCCTTGTTCGGCACAGGCGATCCGCAAGGTTATCCCGACAGCTTTGTCGATGCAATTGGAATTCTGTATGAAAAGGTTGTTGAAAAAGGCGCAACTGTCATAGGAAATTGCTCGACTGACGGATATGAGTACGATGCATCCAAAGCAGAGAAAGACGGACAATTTGTCGGCCTCGTCATCGATGAGGACAATGAAAGCGATTTGACCGACGAACGCATCGCGAAATGGATTGAGGGATTGAAAGCGGTAATGTAAATACATGATGTGCCTCGCTCTCGTTCTTTGCCGTACATGCGGAAAAAGGATGAGAGTGGAGGTATGTTCCCTGCAGATGAGGACCATGTTCGTGCTCCGACAACATGAAGCCAGACATAGTGAAACCCAAAAATGGATGTTCGATTTTGTAAACTTTGTCCATTCGGAAAATACGCATGTCTTTCTGCACCATATTTACGAATACAAGAAGGGATTGCGGAATTTAATTCTGCATACGACCTCACAAGAGAATGAACGTAAAATTCGAGAGCGCTTAGACCGCGAACAGATCGCCCATGTGATTTACCCTTTAGGAAAGAAGAAGATTAATGTTTTCTTTGGCGCATCGATCTGTATCAAGGTTATTGAGAAAATCGGTAAAGTCCATTTGCATGACTATAGCGATGAGGAAGATTTTATGCTCGGCATTATGCTTGGCTACGATCGCAAAAAACAGTGCGAACGCTACCTCCAGCGCAAAGATGATCAGGGAAAAGGGCAACTCATCGGATAACAAGAACAATTCAAGCCACACTTCACCAAAACGTTGGGAGATACATGTATGTTAGCATCAAAATATTATAAGAAATTGTTACATTCCGTTATAGGAATCGGTTTGCTCCCTCTGGTAACGGTTTTTCTGCTAGCCTTACCGGCAGATGCCGAACAACAACACACCAAGGTCGAATCGAAAGATAAGAAGGCTGCTGTGCAGCAAAAAAAGGGGCCAAAAGGGCCGAAACCGGTCGGCGCTGTGAATTCGAGTAATGGCAGTGTTTTCCAAAAAGGAAATTATGCCGTCATTCTGAAATATGATGGATATACGCGCGAGGATTTATATGACGGGAGCGA
>PDWJ01001391.1_pt1 | contig 69394 bp, 59 predicted proteins | sample 1430881 | NCBI WGS metagenome assembly PDWJ01 (sample SAMN01162460, study PRJNA174530) | Oral metagenome, whole genome shotgun sequencing project. | biome: Marine environment; feature: Marine mammal; material: Swab sample of the gingival sulcus; isolation source: swab sample of gingival sulcus... | reverse complement strand
GACCAAATCGGAAATGGAAATATCCGGGGGGAGAGGGCTAACGCGCTGGGAGCGTGGAGGAAAAAAATGGGGGATTTTTTAGAGGGGGGAGGGGGGAATAGCTGATGCTACGAGAATGTGTCGAAATCCTCATCCATATCATCCGCCAGCACCACGCCCCCGGAGTGGCACAGGGAGCGGGTAGCGGCAATGCTTGCAACCGAAATCCGTAACCCCCTGATATCCATCAGGGCATCGAGGCAAGCGCTCAGCGTTGCGCCGGTTGTAATCACGTCGTCCACCAACAGGATGTGCTTCCCCTGGAACTTCTCGGCCGCGCCGCGCCGGAGAGCGAACTTCCCCTGCACGTTCTGCCAGCGCGCGGCGTGGTCTGGCTGGCGGGTTTGGGTTCGGGTATAGCGCCGACGGCGCAGCGGCTGGCCCACGACAATGCCGAGCGTATCCGCAATCCCGCGGGCAAAATGCTCTGATTGGTTATAGCCCCGCTTCAGCCGCTTGTACCAGTGCAGGGGGACGGGCACCACGACTTCGACATCGGGGACTGTGCCCGCCTCGAGCCAGGCGCGCCCCAGGCTGCAACCGAATTTGTAGGCTAGGTCCGGACGGCCCTTGTACTTTATGAGGATAATCAGGGGGCGAACCGTGCGGCGGGAGTAGAAACAGTAGGGGACGACGTTCTCCAGGAGGACGAAATCCGGGGATGCGGCACCTCGTATCCCCCCGGGAATACACCAGGACCAGGTCAGCGCGAGTCCCTCCGTCAGATTAAGCTCCATACCATATAATTCAAGGGCCCGGTGCGAGCGGGATGGCTCAGAAATGCGGCACTACAGCATCCTCAAAGTACTCTATGCTGAGCCCGCCCGGCCCCACCAGCACCAGCACCAGGTCTATCTGCACCCCGCGCACGTTGCGGTTCAACTCGGCATACCTATTGGCCGCCCGCAGCAGGGCTTGCTGCTTGGGGTAGGTCAGCAGCTCGTGGACCGCTACGGGGGTGTTCTCATGGCGGGTTTTCACCTCCACGATGTGGGTGATGCCGTCCTTCTGCGCGATGATGTCCACCTCCAAGTGGCCGCTCCGCCAGTTCCTCTCCAGGATGACGAAGCCCCGGCGGGCGAGGTGCTGGCTGGCATGCTCCTCCCCGATGTGCCCCAGTTGCTTCCTATGGCGCGAGCCTTCCTCCAATGCGAGCTCAAGCTATGCGAGCACAGAACCTCTGCGCCCATCGCAAAGATAGCACCCCGACACGAAACGCCAAAAGATGCGCCGTATTTTCCTGCCAATACTCACAATGCGGGGATGGTGGTGTCAAACATCCGCCCCACCCTCTGCGTATACTGGCATGAGTGTATCTTTGCGAATAAAAAACGATAACTAAATAGTTAGATGGCAATGGATATTCGGAACTTTCTTTTAGCTGCGGCTGTCCTTCTCATGGCTGGCACAGCCTGCACGAAGGAGAATTCTCAACCCGGAACGAAGAAAAAACCCGAGACTGAGCAGATGCAGCCCAAGTTGGAGAAGGGCAAACGGCCCGAACCTGGGGCCATGGAGAAAAAGGAGGAAGGGCAAGGGCCCAGAACGGAGGATGAGAATAGGAAGGAAGAACCCGAAAAGCGGGAAAAGGAGGAAGATCCGCTGCTCGGGGAGTGGAGCTATACGGGTTCACTCCAGTCTCCCAGTAGAGACATACCACTCGAGGGCCGGATGCGATTCACCCAGAAGAACTTTACGATAGTTGCCGTGGAGGATGAGGCACTTAACTTCACTCTCTTCCTCGCGGGCAAGGGGCAGTGGAGGAGGAGTGCCGACGGGATAGAGCTGAAGTACAGTGAGTTGCAGAAGCGCTCACCACTCGATCAGCTCACCGCCCTGGAGAGCTTCGTGACATTTGACTTTGTGACCGTGATCCGGGCGACCCGGGAGGGCGATGGCTTTAGGCTCGTGGTGGACCGGAAGAAGACCAGCGCAAAGATACTCGACTACTGCGCGAAGAGCCCGGAGGAGTTCCAAAAGAAGTGGCAGGACGATATTGACATCATCGAGCGGGGGAAGGATGTGGCGGGTGATATCGGGTGGTTCAAGCTTGCCCGTTAGCTGGGGAATGCGTCCCTTGCCGTCGATTTGATGTAGGGGAGCTATTGACTCGCATTGTGTTTAGTTAGGACTCCAATCCCCTGCTTCTATTCCTACTCCCCAGCAAAAAAGGGCCGCACGGTTGTGCGGCCCTTCCCATTTGGCTAGAAGACTAGCCCCAGCTCTATGCCTCCTGGGAGAAGTCCATCTTCGAGAGGCGTACGTAGTTGTTGTACCTCCAGCGGGCGTTCTGCTCGGCCTGCTGGAAGAGCACGCCGGCCTCGGCCGGGAAGCCCTTCTCGAGCGAGGTGTAGCGCACCTCCGTGTCGAGGAAGCCGCGGAAGTCCTCCCACTTCGGGGGCTTGGAGTCGAGCGCGAAGGGGTTCTTGCCCTCGGCCTCCAGCAGCGGGTTGTAGCGGTAGAGGTGCCAGTAGCCGCAGGCCACGGCCAGCTTCTCCTCCATCTGCGACTTGCCCATGCCCTTGCGCAGCCCGTGGTTGATGCACGGGGCGTAGGCGATGATGAGCGCCGGGCCCGGATAGGCCTCTGCCTCCTTGAGCGCCTTGAAGTACTGGTTCTGGTCGGCCCCCATGGCCACCTGCGCCACGTACACGTAGCCGTAGCTCATGGCCATCATGCCCAGGTCCTTCTTGCGGACGCGCTTACCGGCCGCCGCGAACTTGGCCACGGCCGCCACCGGCGTGGACTTCGAGGCCTGGCCGCCCGTGTTGGAGTACACCTCCGTGTCGAGCACCAGCACCTTCACGTTCTCGCCCGATGCCAGCACGTGGTCCAGGCCGCCGTAGCCGATGTCGTAGGCCCAGCCGTCGCCACCGAATATCCACATGCTCTTCTTGGAGAAGTACTGCTGCAGCTTGAGCAGCTCCTTGGCCCCCTCTGCGCTCTCGCTGGCCAGGGCGGCCGAGAGGCGGTTGGTCACGTCCTGCGACTCGTCGTTGCAGTCGCGCTTCTCGAGGTACTCGTTCAGCAGGGCCACCGTCTCGGCCTTGAGCGACTTCTCGCCCTTGAGCTCCTCGGCCATGGCGGCCACGCGCTCGCGCAGCTTCTCGATGCCGGAGTAGATGCCGAGGCCGAATTCGGCGTTGTCCTCGAACAGGGAGTTGGCCCATGCCACGCCGCGCCCCTGGGCGTTGGCCCGGTAGGGCGAGCTGGGCGAGGAGCCACCGTAGATGGAGGAGCAACCCGTGGCGTTGGCCACCATCATGTGGTCGCCGTAGAGCTGGGTGATGGTCTTGATGTAGGGGGTCTCGCCGCAACCGGCGCACGCGCCCGAGAACTCGAAGAGCGGCTGCTCGAACTGGGAGTTCTTCACGCTCTTGAACTTGTCGACCACGCTCTTGTAGCCGACCTTCTTATCCATGTAGTCCCAGGTGGCCGCGAGGTGCTGCTGCGTTTCGAGCAGCTTCATCTCCAGGGCCTTATTCTTGGCTGGGCACACATCCGCGCAGTTGCCGCAGCCGGTGCAGTCGAGCACGCTCACCTGCATGCGGAACTTGTAGTCGGAGAGGCCGGGGCCCTTGCCGTCGATGACCGTCGTGCCGGCCGGGGCCTTGGCCACCTCCTCGTCGGTCAGCAGGAAGGGCCGAATCGCGGCGTGGGGGCAGACGTAGGCGCACTGGTTGCACTGGATGCAGTTCTCGGCCTGCCACTCGGGCACCATCACGGCGATGCCGCGCTTCTCCCACTGGGTGGTGCCGCTGGGGATGGTGCCGTCCTCGTAGCCGGTGAAGGCCGATACGGGGAGGTCGTCGCCCAGCTGGTTGTTCATCTGCAGGGCCACCTCGTTGACGAACTCGGGCGCGCCCTCGATGCTCGCCTTCGGCTCGGGGGTCAAGCTGGCCCAATCCGCCGGAACGGGCACCTCGCGGTACTCGCCGCCACGGTCCACGGCCGCGCAGTTCATCTTCACCACGTCGGCGCCCTTCTTGCCGAAGGATTTCTCAATGAAGTGCTTCATCTCCTCGACGGCCTTCTCGTAGGGGATCACGTTGGCGATCTTGAAGAAGGCCGACTGCATGATGGTGTTGGTGCGGCTGCCCAGGCCCACCTCGCGGGCTATGGTCGTGCCGTCGATGGCGTAGAGGTGGATCTTCTTCTTGGCCAGCACGGCCTTCATGCTGTTGGGCAGGAACTTGTGGATTTCCTCGTCGGTCCACGAGCAGTTCAGCAGGAAGGAGCCCCCCTCGGTGATGCCCCGCAGCATGTCGTACTTATAGATGTAGGCCGGGACGTGGCAGGCCACGAAGTTCGGCGTGGTCACCAGGTAGGGGGAGTGGATGGGCGTGTCGCCGAAGCGGAGGTGGGAGGTGGTGATGCCGCCGGACTTCTTGGAGTCGTAGGCGAAGTAGGCCTGGCAGTACTTGTTGGTGCTCTCGCCGATGATCTTGATGGAGTTCTTGTTGGCGCCCACCGTGCCGTCGGAGCCCAGGCCGTAGAACTTGCCCTGGAAGGTGTTCTCGTCCAGCATGTTGACCTCTTCGCCCTGGGGTAGGGAGAGGAAGGTCACGTCGTCGACGATGCCGATGGTGAAGTTGTCCTTCGGCTCGGGCAGGGCGAGGTTGTCGTACACGGCGATGAGCTGCGCCGGGGTGGTGTCCTTGGAGGAGAGGCCATAGCGGCCACCCACTATCACGGGCATCTCCTTCTGCTCGTAGAACAGGGCCTTCACGTCGTTGTAGAGTGGCTCGCCCATGGCGCCGGGCTCCTTGGTCCTGTCGAGCACGGCGATGCGCTTGACGGTCTTGGGCAGCACCTTCAGGAAGTGCTTGGCCGAGAAGGGGCGGTAGAGGCGCACGATGAGCAGCCCGACCTTGCGGCCCTGCTTCATCAGGTAGTTCACCACTTCGCGGGTGGTGTCGGCCACGCTGCCCATGGCCACGATGATGTCGGTGGCGTCCGCGGCGCCGTAGTAGTCGAAGAGGTGGTACTCCCGGCCGGTGAGCTTGGTTATCTCGGCCATGTACTGCTCAACGATTTCGGGGACGGCGTTGTAGAAGGGGTTGCTGGCCTCGCGGTTCTGGAAGTACACGTCCGGGTTCTGCGCGGTGCCGCGGGTTACGGGGTGCTCGTTGCTCAGGGCCCGCTTGCGGAAGTCCTCCACGGCTTTCCAGTCCACCAGGGCCTTGAACGAGTCGGTGTCTATGGCCTCGATTTTCTGGATTTCATGGGAGGTGCGGAAGCCGTCGAAGAAGTGTACGAAGGGTACGCGGCTCTTGATGGCGGCCAGGTGGGCGACCCCGCCGAGGTCCATGACCTCCTGCACGCTGCCGGTGGCCAGCTGGGCGAAGCCGGAGCTCCGCACGGCCATCACGTCGCTGTGGTCGCCGAAGATGGAGAGGGCCTGCGCGGCGAGCGAGCGGGCCGAGACATGGAAAACGCCGGGGAGCAGCTCACCGGCGATTTTGAACATGTTGGGCAGCATCAGCAGCAGGCCCTGCGAGGCGGTGTAGGTCGAGGTCAGGGCGCCGGATTGCAGCGAGCCGTGGACCGCGCCCGCGGCGCCGCCCTCGCTCTGCATCTCCACCACCTTCACCGTCTCCCCGAAGATATTTTTCTTGTCGTTGGCCGCCCATTCGTCTACGTATTCGGCCATTGTCGACGACGGCGTGATCGGGTAGATCGCCGCCACCTCGCTGAACATGTACGACACGTACGCCGCAGCGTAGTTACCATCGCAAGTGATAAATTTTTTCTCTTTACCCATACGTTTGTCCTCCTTAGTGGATGTATTTCTTGCGCCCAGAAGCCAAGCCACAACACCCCTGCAAATCCCTTGACCGTCTAGGCAATACAAAGATATTCCCAGAGGTTAAAACGCGCTAGCCGAGTGCGCTAAATGGAATAGGTTTAAGGAGCGAATGGCAGGGCGGAGAATGGTTCTACTGGGTTATACCTCTTGCAGTCAGGGGTTTAATCCCATTCTTCGTCCCGGATGTCCCGTGGGCATGGGCGTGTTTTTACGGCATTTTATAAGCGTTCCAGCCTTTCCGGGTGGGCGCCGCGGGCCTGCGGGCCTGGCTGGGCCGTTTTTCGCTTCTCCATCCCCCAGCCGCGGCGGCGATCTTCGCGCCACATCCATGCCGCGGTGGCGGTGGCCAGCAGCCCGATCGCGACGAAGCAGAGCATCGAGGGCTGGTAGTTGGTCGGGGGGATTGCCTGGCCGGCCCGCTCCAGGGTGCGGATTTCGGCCGGGGAGAGGTTGGTGGCATCCAGGAGGCGGCCGATGGCCACGGGCCCGCCGAATAGCCCCCAGTTCTCTATCCAGAATATGAGCGAGAGGGAGGTCCCGAAGTTCTCGATGCGCACGACGCGGGGGAGGAGGGGCCAGATGGAGGCGGTGACCAGGCCCAGGGAGAGGGCCTGCAGGAGTATGCCCACGATGGCCAGCGACATGCCCACCTGGCCCGGGGGGAGGAAGGCGAAGATGGCGTGGCCGCTCATCATGCATCCGCTCCCTACGATGCACATGGTGAGGCCGTAGCCCCGGCGGTCGAGCAGCATGCCGAAAAGGGGCGTGACCAGGGCCGCGCCGATGGGGTAGAGGGAGAAGATGAGCCCGACGCGCATCTCGCTCATGCCCAGCTGGTGGTGGAGCATGTCGACGGCGAACTTCTGGAATGGGAACACGCCCATGTAGTAGATGAGGACGAAGAGGGCTATGAGCAGGTAGGCGCGGTTGCGCAGCAGCTGGGTGATGGTGGCCAGGCGGATGGGGGCGCCGCGGTGGACCTCCCGGTCGCCGAGCTCGAGGTCGAGCCGCCTGTCGAACGCGCAGAATGCCCATCCGCCCGCGACGCCCAGCACCAGCAGCAGGCTGCCCATCAGGACGGGTTGCGCTATTTGCGCGCCGGGGAGCAGGTCCCACGCGTAGATGTACACGCCCGCGAAGGCGGCCAGGGCCATGCCGATGCGGGTTGTGGCCATCTGCAGCGACATGGCCGTTGCGATTTCCCGCTCGCCGAACCACTTGACCAGGGCCTTGGTGACCACCACCGCCATCATCGCGGCGCCGCAGCCGAAGAGGGTCAGGCCCAGGGAGGCCATCTTGGCCGTCGGGGGCATGGAGGTCCACCAGCCGCCGAGCCACCCGTGCAGGGCGCTGGCGCGGAAGGTGTCCGTGAGGCCGTAGAACTCCAGCCAGGCGCCCAGGAGCATGATGCCGCCGGCGATGCGGGTGCCGCCCCGCAGGCCGAGGCTGTCCACGATGAAGCCGGCGAAGACCAGGAAGCCGGCGAAAACGTTCAGGAAGTAGCTCGAGCCGCTGTAGGTGCCGAAGGTCGTTGCGTCCCAGAGCAGGTCGCGCTCCAGCACGCTCTTGAGCGGGGAGAGGAGGTCCGTGAAGAGGAAGGCAATCAGCGTCACCTGCGAGAGGAGCAGGAGGACCAACCACCGCGCCCACCGCGCGTCGCGCATCGTCTTGCCCGTACCCTCTTTCGTCATAGATCAGTGCCCCCGAATGTTGCGGCCCGCCCGGCGGGCGGGCCGTGTCCGAATTAATTTGCTTATCTTCGCCACGCGGAACGTAGCGTAACCGGCTAGATGCCAGAGGAGAAAGGGCGGTTACGCTGAGCTCAGCCCCCAAAAGGCGACCCAAAGATAGCGCAAATGCCGAAAAGTAGAACCAGGGCGACACTATATATAGTATGCAGATTAGAACCATCCTCCGGGCCATCCTCATAGCCTTCTCCATGCTCATCGTGGGGATGCTGGTCTCGACCCTGCTGCTGATGCAGTCGCAGGCCCAGCTCCGGGAAACCTTCCTGCGCAACGAGGTCCTGATCCGGATCAACCAGAACCTGGACTGGTCCTCCGACCTGCTCACCCAGTTCGCCCAGCAGTACATCACCACCGGCGAGCGGAAGTGGTGGGACAAGTACCTGGCCATCCGGGCCATGCAGCGGGGCGAGGCCCCCTGGCCGGACGAGCGGGTCGGGACGGTGGAGCAGTTCCTCATCGAGCATCAGGCGACCCGGGAGGAGATGGTCGCCTTCCGCGCGGCCGACAGCCTGGCGCGGGTGCTGGCCCAGTCGGAGGAGAAGGCCAGCCAGCTCATCGAGCGCATGGAGAGCCTGAGCTCGCCGACCAGCTCGGTGCAGAAGAAGCTGCTCAAGCGCCAGGCCGTGACGCTGGTGTTCGGCGACCGGTACTGGGGGCTGAAGGACTCCATCGCCACGCAGCTGGGCTACTTCCAGGACCTGGTGACGGAGCACTCCCACAGCGTGATCGATAGCACCTCGCGGCGGGTCGGGGTGCTCAAGGTCATCACCTACCTGCTCCTCTTCCTGCTGCTGGTCGCGGCGGCCGTCTCGAGCCTGGTGGTCCGCCTGCGCGTCATCCGCGTGCTGGGGGGCGAGCCCGCGGACATGGCCCGCATGGCCGCCCGGATATCCCAGGGCGACCTCCGGCCCACCGAGCAGGAGGGGGGGGCCCAGGGCCTCAAGCGGGACCTCATCCTCATGCGCGGGCAGCTGGCCAGCGTCATCGAGCACCTCGAGCACCTCAGCGGGCAGCTCTACACCATGGGCCAGCAGATTGCCAGCTCGGCCAGCAGCCTCTCCGGCGGCGCGGCGGCGCAGGCCACCTCCGCGCAGCAGATCGCCAACACCATACAGGGCATCAACACCAGCACCAACACCATGGCCGACACGGCCCAGGACTCCGTGGCCATCGTCCAGCAGACCCTCCAGCGCATGCGGACCAACCGGCGGCTCGCCCTGGAAACGCGCACCGCGGTGGAGGAAATCGCGGAGGGGATAGGCATCGTGCAGGGCATCGCCGACCAGACCAACATCCTCGCGCTCAACGCCGCGGTGGAGGCGGCCCGGGCCGGGGAGGCAGGCCGGGGCTTCGCCGTGGTCGCCTCGGAGGTGCGCAAGCTCGCCGATAGGGTCAAGACCGCCGCCGAGCAGATCGTGACCCTCTCGGCCAAGACCATGCAGGCGTCGCAGAAGTCGGAGCGGGGCGCGCTCCAGGTGGAGCAGGACGAGAACCGCAACGTGATCATGATAGAGGAGCTCTCGGCGGCCTCCCGGAGCATTGCCCAGGGGGCCACGCAGGTCGCCGAATCCATGCAGCTGCTCAACGGCGTGACGCAGAGCAACGCCAGCAACTCCCGGCAGATGCGGGAGGCCGCGGCCCAGCTGGAGGACCTGGTCGAGGAGCTCAACCAGACCATCGGCTACTTCACCCGCTAACCACCACGCCAAGCAGCAAGCCATGGGAACCACGGACTTCGTCGCGCTCGACTTCGAAACGGCCAACTACAGCCAGCACTCCGTCTGCGCCATCGCGCTGGTCGACGTGCGGGGGGGCCAGGCCACCGACACCTACTACCGCCTCTGCCGCCCCGAGCCGAACCGCTACACCTTCACCCACATCCACGGCATCGCGCGCCGCGACACCGACCACCAGCCAACCTTCGCGGCGCTCTGGCCCGAGATGCTGCCCCGCATCGACGGGAGGCTGCTCGTCGCGCACAACGCCCCCTTCGACATCGGGGTCCTCAGGGCCACCGTCCACCACTACGGCCTCCCCGCCCCGGACCTACGCTACCTCTGCACCCTGCAGATGGCCCGCCGGGCCACCAAGCTGCGGGGCGTGACCCTCAGCAACTACAGGCTACCGACCGTCGCGACCCACTACGGGTACCGCGACTTTACCCACCATCAGGCCCTGGCCGACGCCCAGGCCTGCGCGCACATCTTCCTGCAGATACAGCGGGAGCTGGGCATCACGACCGAAGGGCAGCTGGCCACAGCCCTAGGCAGCAAACCCAAGGACCTCCACGGAGTGGGCCACGCTTAGCCCACCGCCAGCACCTAGACTAGACATCACGAAAAGCGCCACGCCATGCACCACGAGAATTCCAATCGCTTCCTCACCGCCTTCAACGACATCGAGGCCGAGCTGACCGACCGCATGGGCCGGCACAAGCCCGGCGGCTTCGCCCAGCTCCTCAACATGCTCAGGCGGCACGACGCGCAGATACGCCTCCACTACGACACCCTGCGCCAGTTCGCCAAGCTGCGCAACGCCATCGTGCACAGCATGCGCGAGGACTTCATCATCGCCGAGCCGCACGACGAGGTCGTGGCCGAGATTGAGCGCATCCGCGACCAGCTCGCCCAGCCCCCCATCATCGCCGACTACATGACCCAGCACCCCTACCATGTGCCCCGGCACACCACCATCGCGGAGGTCATCGCCACGTTCCGGGCGCGGAATTTCCAGCGCTGCCCCATCATCGGCCAGGAGGGCATCTGCGGCCTGATTACCGCCAAGAGCATCACCACCTGGATAGGGAGCCTACTCGCGCACCCAGACCAGGACGGCAAGCACCTCCCGCTGGAGCGCATCATGGGCAGGACCGTGGACGATGTGCTGCCCTTCTGCTCAAGCCGGGAGTACGCCATCGTCCCGCGGAACGCCAGCATCGCCGATGCCGTGTACCTCTTCCGCCGCAGCATAGAGCACGGGAGGTACCTCCAGTCGCTCCTGGTCACGGCCGAGGGAACGCCCCAGTCCGCCCTCGTGGGCATCGTCGCCCCGTCGGACCTGCCCCGCCTGTTCACCGAAGACATCGACATCGAGGACTAACACCCCAGCATCATGCCACAGACCCTACGCCACGCCCTGCCCTGCCTACTCCTGCTCGCCCTCGCGGCCTGCGATACGCCCAGGCCCCCCTCCGGCCAGCAGCCGACCAGCACCGTGCGGCACGACCTCGAGCGGGCCAACGAGCTGAGCGCCAACCGGAGCGAGCTGCAAATCCAGTCGTACATGCGGCGGAAGTCCATGGACTCGCTCCAGAGCAACGGCCAGGGGCTGTACTACCGCATCTACGGTCGCCCCGTGGGCCAGCAGGCCCAGGAGGGGGTCAAGGTCGCCATAGCCTACACGGCCACCCTGCTCGACGACACGCCCTGCGCCAGCGCCGACACCATCCAGCCCCTCGAGTTCGTGCTCGGGAAGCGGGATGCCCCCATGGGCCTCGAGGAGGTCATCGGGCGCATGGCCCCGGGCCAGCAGGCTCTGGCCATCGTACCCCCGCACCTGGCCTACGGCCTGATGGGCGACGGGAAGAAGATACCCGAGAACGCCGCCGTGGTGTACCGCATCACCTGGCTACGCTACCCCCTGCAGTAAGAACACACAAACCGAAATACCATGCTCATAGACACCGGGAAACGCACCGTGAAGCTGCAGATCACCAAGCAGCTGCTGGCCATCATCATCATCATCCTGCTGGCCGTCGTACACCTCTCGCCCCTGCGCTACTGGCTCGATGGCCACGGCATCAGCCGCCCCTACATCTACCTGGCCCTGCCCCTGCTCTACATCCTCTGGTACGTCTCCCTCATCCTCCGGGACTACGGCTACGTCTACATCTCCGACACCATCGTCCCCGGCCGCCTACTCATCCGCCACTACCGAATCCGCCCCCTCAACAGCCGCAAGGAGGAGTTCCAAATCCCCCTGAGCGAGCTCGACAGCTACCGCTTCGTCCGGGAGGGGATGGGCCGCCGCTACCTGCTCCTGCGCCAGGGGCGGGGTGGCCAGGTCTTCGTCTACCCGCGGGTCAGCATCGTCATGCTCAGCGGCCAGGAGCGCGACATCCTCGAGACGACCCTCGAGAAGTACGCCAAGCGCAAGGACAGCACCCAGCCAACCGACTAAGCCACCGACCATGCCCGAAGAGCACGCCACACCCGCCAGCGGGGGGAGCACCGAGAGCCTACGCTACGCCATCGCCATGACGCTCATCCCGGGCGTTGGGCCCAAGCTCGCGCGCCAGCTGCGGGCCTACTACGGCGACTACAGCACCGCGTTCGGGCGGTCGGCCACCGAGCTGCAGCACGTCCCCGGCATCGGCCAGCAGACCGCCCGGACCATCGCCTCGGCCGGCAAGGTGCTGGAGGCCGCGGAGCAGGAAATCGCCTTCTGCCAGAAGAACGGCCTCCTCATGCTCCAGACCGACGACGAGCTCTACCCGCCGCTCCTGCGCAACCTGCCCGACGCGCCCCTGGTCCTCTTCTACCGGGGCAACCCGGAGCCCCTCCGGCTCGGGCCCAAGAGCATAAGCATCGTCGGGACGCGCCGCGCCACGCCCTACGGCCGAGAGATGGTCGCGCGCCTGGTGCAGGAGCTCCACCAGCAGGGGCAGCGGATATGCATCATCAGCGGCCTAGCGCACGGCATCGACGGCGAGGCGCACAAGGCCGCGCTCCAGCACGACATACCCACCATCGGCGTGATGGCCCACGGGTTCCGCCACTTCTACCCGGCATCGCACCGCGACATGGCCGCCCGCATGCTCCAGAACGGCGGCCTGATCACCGAGTTCCCCTCCACCCGCAAGCCCGACCCCCGGACCTTCCTCCAGCGCAACCGCATCATCGCCGGGATGGCCGCCGCCACCCTCGTGGCCGAGAGCGCCGTCAAGGGGGGCGCGATGGTCACGGCCCAGCACGCGCACGAGCTGCTGCGCCCCCTATTCGCCTTCCCCGGCACGGTGGGCCGCGAGATGTCCACCGGCTGCAACGAGCTCATCAAGCAGCGCCGGGCCGCCCTCCTGGAGACGGCCAGCGACCTCATCGCCGAGATGGGCTGGACCCCCTCGCGCCAGCGCGCCATAGAGGCCTCCCTCTTCTACCAGCCCACCGAGGCGGAGCAACGCATCATCGAGGCCATACGCGCCGCCGGGAGCATAGCCCTCGACGAGCTGTCGCGCACCCTCGGCGACCCCATCGGCCTGCTGAACGCCACCCTCTTCGACCTGGAGATGAAGGGCGTGGTCCGCCAGCTGCCCGGCAAGGTGTTCGAGCTGCCGCTCTAGGGGCGCCCACCCCGCTCCACGCGGATGGCGACCCCCCTCAGGCTCATGTACAGGGGGCTCTCCCGGGTGAAGTTCGGCCTGTCCTCCTCGCCGATGTACAGGTCGAGGTGATGGGCACCGCCCAGGCCGGGGGTGAACTCATCCTGCACGACCCACCGGGCGGCGAGAAGGCGCTTCGCTACCGTGTCGCTGAGCGGGCACCCGTCATCCTGCACGAGCGGGCCGAGTAGGCGGAACTGCACACCGCGCTGGAGCACCCCGGCATCGGCCGCCGCCGTTCGGAACGGGACAAGCCGCCCCCCGTAGGAGCTGGCCGGGATGGTGTCGAGCCAGTAGCCCGTGTCGTGCGACCAGTTCAGGTAGCTCCCCGCGTGTCGCCCCGAGGTGATGCGCCCCGTACCCTCCGCGCGCACCGCCCGCACGAAGCTCCGCGGGTAGCGCCCGAGGAGCTCCCGGCAGAAGGCCCCCTCGCGCGAGGGGCAGCCGCGCACCTCCACCCGTCGCCCGCCGTGGTACGTCTCCACCGCCGTGTAGTACACGGTGATGGCGTAGCGCGCGGGGCTGTCGCCGGGTTCAGCAGCGGCTGGACGGGCACCACCCAGCGCGGCGAGGATGGCGAGCAGGTAGGCGAGCGCGGGAGCTGGGTGAAACCTCCGCTCTCCCCCAATCACAGAGGCGATGGTCGAGAAAATCGGGCGACTTCTCATGGCGAATATCTTCTTCGGTTCATTGGGCGCACCTTCAAACAATCCTCCCAAATGGGCCTGATCCTGCCCAGCACTACCCGCCAAGATAGCGCATTCTCGGGAAATCCACGAACCGAGCCACCCCCCCACCCCCGTTTTACCCTTCTCCCCGAGGGCCAGGCCCTAACTATTGCCACCTGCTCATCGATGCTATACGATTATTCCAAGAATCAAATCGTTTTGGGCTTGGAAAAGTGCCCAGTATAAATCTGTAGAAGGATTGATTGGAATTAATTCCTTGGTTTTCAGGATTTAGCGATAATCAACAGGACGAAAAAGATATAGGTGTAGCATCACGTCTTAGCAATCTACTCCCGTAGAATAGTGCGTACTACCTATTTGTTTTAATTTATTCTAAATATATATTTATCTACTTGTATTTGAATATTAGAAAGAAATGATAACTTGCATTGGACATCATAGAAGGGGTGCGACAGAGGAGGTTTATAAACCGAAACCCTATGGTTAGGGTTGCACCATGGGGGAAAAAGAAAGGGCAGAGCTATGAGTCTATCCAACGCAATTATCCAATCAAAATCAGGGCAGTACGTTGCGCTAACGCAGCAGATCCCGTACGCACCGATAGCCTTTGAGCGGGGCGAGGGTGCGTTGCTGTACACGCATGACGGCCAGCGGTTCATCGATTTCCTCTCGAGCGCGTGCTCGGCCAATCTGGGGCATGGGAATCGGGAGATCGCGGAGGCCGTCTGGGAGCAGATGCAGCAGCTAACGCAATACACGTTTGCGTATTTTAACACTGCGCCGGCCGTCCTGCTGGCCGAGGAGCTGTGCGCCCTGCTGGGGGGCGAGGGGTACAAGGCGCTCTTCAGCAATACGGGCTCGGCGAGCATCGACGCGGCGATCAAGCTGGCCCGGGGCTTCACCGGCCGGAGCAAGATCATCGCGATGGTGGGCGCGTACCACGGCAGCACCTACGGCGCGATCTCGGTGTCGGCGCTCAGCCTGAATATGCGGCGAAAAATCGGCGCCCTAGTACCGGACATCCACCACTTCCGCTACCCGGACCGCGAGCATGGCTGGCAGCGGTGCATCGCGGAGCTGGAGGAGGCCTTCAGGATGTACCTGGACCCCCAGGAGGTGGCGGGCATCATCATCGAGCCCATAGCCGGGGACCTCGGCCTGCTGGCTCCCCCGCGCGAGTGGGTGCAGGCCCTGCGGGAGATCTGCGACAGGCACGGCATCCTGCTGGTGAGCGACGAGATCCAGCTGGCGCTCTGCCGCACGGGCCGGTGGTTCTGCATCGAGCACTTCGACGTGAAGGCCGACCTGTACGTGCTGGGCAAGTCGGTGGGGGGCGGGCTGCCCATGGGGGTGGTCCTCGGCCGCCGGGAGATCATCGACAGCCTCGAGGCGCCCGCCCATGTCTTCACGCTCTCGGCCTGCGCGGCGGTATGCGTGGCGGCGCTCAAGAACCTGGAGATCATGAAGCGCATCGATGCCAACCGCCTCTCGCGGGAGAAGGGGGCGTACCTCAGGGGGAAGTTCGAGGAGCTGCGGCAGCGGTACGACTTCATCGGCGACATACGGGGCTACGGGCTGAGCATCGGGGTGGACATCATCGACCCGCAGACGGGGGAGCGCGACCCGATCGCCACGGCGAAGATCTGCCATGCCTGCTTCAAGCGCGGAGTGGTGCTGATATTCCTGAACGGGGCTACGCTGCGGGTGCAGCCCCCGCTGGTGATCGAGTACGAGCAGATGGACGAGGCGATGGGAATCATCGAGCGGGCCATGCACGACTACAGCCAGGGGCGGATAGGGGACGAGGTGCTCCGGGAGATCAAGGGGTGGTAGGGCGTTCGCGGTATTCCTACGGTATGTTGAACACGTAAAAGGGTATGCGCTATGAACAAGAATGGATTTAGCTGGAAGAGGGTGATGGTATTCGCGGGCTCATACGTCGCCACGATAATCGGCTCGGGCTTCGCTACGGGGCAGGAGATCATGCAGTTCTTCTCCTTCTACGGGCTGGCCGGCATCGCGGGGAGCCTGATTTCCATGGGCCTATTCATCTTCCTGGGGGTGGAGCTGCTCAACCGGGGCCGCCTGGTCAAGCCGAAGGACCCCATGAGCATCTTCAAGCTGTATACGGGCAGGTACATCGGGATATTCCTGGACTGGTTCGTCCCGCTGTTCCTCTTCGCGGTGTTCGTGGTGATGATCTCGGGCGCCGGGGCGACGCTCACGGAGTACTACGGTCTGCACCCCTACATCGGGCGGGTGGGCATGGCGGTGCTGGCCTACCTGGCCATCTCGCTGGGCCTGGAGAAGCTGTCGAACGTGCTGGGCTACATCGGGCCCACCATCATCGTGTTCACCGTGCTGATAGGCCTGATCGGCACGGTGAGTAACCTCGATGGGCTGGATGCGGCGCTCGCGTACATCGAGACGGCCGAGGTGTCCAAGCCGGTGTCGAACCCCTACTTCGCGGGCGCGCTGTACACGGCGTACAACGCGATAATCGTCGTGGGGATCCTGGCGAGCCTCGGGGCCACGACGGACAACCGGCGGGAGGCGGTATACGGGGGCATCATCGGCGCGGTGGCGCTGATGGGGACCGCCACGCTCCTGCTCGTAGCCATCATGTCGCAGGCGCCGGTGCTCTTCGGCCGGGAGATCCCGACGCTGGTGCTGGCCGACCAGATAAGCCCCCTGGTCGGGAAGCTCTTCTCCGTCATCCTGCTGCTGGGGATCTTCTCCACCGCCGCGCCCCTGCTGTGGCAGTTCGCCGCGCGGTTCACGAAGGATGGGACGAAGGGCTTCAGGATCTTCTCGCTGCTGGCCACGGTGGCCGGGCTGGCCGGTGGATTCCTGCCCTTCGACAGGCTGGTGGGGACGGTCTACCCCTACACGGGCTACCTGGGCATCCTGATTATCATCATCATCGCCTACAAGTCCATCTCGCTGGCAGCCAGGGGGGCTAGCGGCCGGGAGGAGCTCGAGGCCATCGAAAGCGGCAAGGCGACCTAGCGTGCGAATCGGGAGCCTCCCCCCGGTCAGCCGGCCGGGGGGAGGCTTTGTGCTGGGTGGGCATTGCCTCGAGCATGGGTGGGCAAACATCGGGGCGCTCGGCGCCGCAGGGAGGTATGGCCATGCTATTGGGAATGCGTCTGTTTAGGCGTGGGGAGGGCCTGGGGCATGGTGAAAATGCTACATTCGTGGCGCGTGATACTATCAGTAAAACGGATGAGCAATGAAGAAGGTAAAGCTGGGCTTGCTGCTGGTTGCCGTGGGTATGGCATTCGCGACGGGTTGCGAGGACGAGGTACGCGAGCCTGCGAAGGATACGACGGAGGATTCGGGGCCGGAGAAAAAGTCCAAGTACACCGAGCGCGAGCAGGGCATAATCGATGCCGTGAAGGCCGGGGGGGTAGTGGAGCGGAAGCCGACCTTCAAGCGGGTGGAGACCATCAGTCGCGATGAGCTGGGAGAAGAGGCACATCACATATACCTGGAGCCCGAAAGCCATCCGGCGCTTAAAAACCCAATGTACCTGAGGAAGATTGAATCCAAGCAGCGGGTCCACTGGGAGTACTCCACGGATGAGCACTTCCCCAAAGTGGGCGGGTGGAGCCATAGCATCTACCCCGGGATGCTCATGAAGGGTTCTCTACTTAGCGAACCTCTTTCGGCCGAATTGAAAATCCCCGGGCGGGCAAAGGTCCCCCTCTTCCTCCAGGCCATCAACGAGGGGGGGAATCTCGACGATTCGGAGCCCCTGGCTGTGGTGGCCCCCACGCAGGAGGAGATCTATGATGCCCACGAGAAGGGGCGGGAAAGGCTCCTCGGCCGGGGGCCCACCCGCGACGTGGACTACCGGGTGCTGCCTGTGTATAGCCCCGCCGATTTCGTGATGAAGGTCTCAGAGTTTGGCTTAAACGGGCCAGGGGCAGAAAGTCAAATAACGAGCATGTGGGATGAGAGCAAGAACCACGTGGTGGTGATACTCCGGCAGGTGCTCTACTCGCTCAGCATCCCGAGCTTCTCCAGGCCTCCCCTCGGGGCCTTCGGGGAGAGCCTAGAGGGGGCGGAGCTGGCTCAGCACGTCCAGGCCGGAGAGCCCCTGACCTACGTGCAATCCGTTTCCTATGGTAATACCTGGATCATCCTCTACGAATCGGACAAGCTGCCCATGAATCTTGAGCCCGTTATCCACGCCCGCTACTTCAACTGGCTGCAGGAGGGCAAAGAGGCGGAAATCCATAGGGATTTCGGTGAGTACACAATCTACGCATTTCGATATAACTCTGGGGAACTCAAGCTGCACGAATCGCTATCCCAGAGCGCCCTTCAGGAGAAGATCGCAGAGAGCGGCGTGTACTCCGAGAGCAATCGGGGGTACCCCGTGAGCTTCCGCGCGCTCAACCTGCTGGACAATAGCATAGCCCCGGCGCACCACTCCCGGGAGTACGACATCCTAAAGCGGGACTACAGGTATGTAGAGAGCAAAAGGCACGCTCCCGATGCAAGATTTGATACCCATGGGATACGGATACTCGGCATGGGGAAGGATGGGCGGCTGCTGCTTAGCGATACGAAGGTGCGATACACCGTATTGGATCTCGAGTCAAGATACGGAGAGTCCATTTCCCTCATGGCCCCCAATTGGGGGAAGCAAACCAGCTTCTACAAGCAATCGTGCGCTTTTTGGGCCGGGGCGAATACCGATCCGAATTCTAACCCCCACAACGAGAGCAAGGGTCTGAAATTCATGCTCAATCTGGGGATTACCCCTTCTACCTACTCGGATGGGAAGAAGGTGATGGGGAAGGAAGCCGGAATAGACATTGAGTTCACCATCGAGCTGGACAAGGCGAGCGGCACCTATAAGCCCGTGGGGGAGAACAGGGAGTACTTCACGGACAATGGGGGCCTCATCGAGCTGAAGGACTCCTACTACCGCATTTGGCTCGACTGGGGGCTCTGGATGGACTACGTGCGGATGGAGGAGATCATAGAGTAGGCTGATAGGAAGATGGATACGATTAGGGGCTTCATCGAGAGGAATAGCGACACCTACGTAAAGCATGGCGACGTGCCGGAGGGGCTGGTCGAGAGGTGCCAGACGATTTTTCATGGGAGGTTCCCGCGGGAGATTGTCTGGATATGGGAGAATATGGGGCTTGGGGTCTACGAGGATGGCTACCTCCAGATGGTCAACCCCGAGGAGTACGATTTCGCCTTTGAGTACATCGACAAGCTGCTGGAGCCCACCATCGTATGGGGCATCACGGCGCTGGGCGATCTGCTCCTCTGGGAGGGCAACGACAACTGGACCATCTCGCCCCAGGAGGGGAATAGGGCCAAGCTCCTCAATGTGCGGAAATGCCGCGACGAGGTCCTGGGCAGCCAGGTGGATGTCTTCCTGGACATACTGATATGCGATGAGTGGGACCTAAGCCATTCGTACGACGCGAAGCCCTACCTACAGGCCCGGGAGCGGCTACCCAAGCCGCGGTACGGCGAGTGCTACGGCTATGTGCCCGCCCTGGCGCTGGGGGGCAAGGCCCGTGCGGGTAATCTGCAGATTGTCGATGCCAAGTCGTACATCGACCTCATCGGCCAGGGGGTGGGCAAGATTATCAGCAAAAACCAACGACCATGCGCATACTCAACCCGCTCTACGACACCATCTTCAAGTACCTGATGGAGGACAGGCAGGCCGCCATGGACCTCATCTCCATCATCCTGAGCACAAAGGTGCTCGCCCTCGAGCCACAGCCCCAGGAGACCAGCACCGCCCTCCACGAGATCCACGTGTACCGGCTCGACTACAAGGCCATCATACGCGACCGGGAGGGCGAGCGCAAGACCGTGCTCATCGAGATACAGAAGTACAACACCCACGACCCCGTGTCGCGCTTCCGACGCTACCTGGCCAAGGCCTACGCCTCCCGCGAAACGGCCCTATCGCCCGAGGGCCGGGCCGAGCCCCTGCCCATCGTGACCATCTACATCCTGGGGTTCCGCCTGCCGGAGTTCCCCTGCCAGAGCATACGCGTGGAGAACCGCGCCTACAACAACATCACCGACGAGCCCCTCCAGGTCCGCAGCCGCTTCGTGGAGCTGCTCACCCACCGCTGCTACATCCTCATCGCGGCCGACCCCCAGGGCGAGGCGCAGGGGGACCAGGGCGCGCCGACCGCCGCGGAGAAGGTCGAGCTCGAGAAGCTCCGCGGGCTCTTCGTGCGCCGGCAGAAGGGCGGATCGTGGACCGCCTGCACCGGGCCTCGCTGGACGACGGCGTGCTGGAGGGCGTGCTCCTGGAGGAGGAGATCCTGGAGCAGGAGCGCGACGCGGAGCGGATGAAGAGGGAGCGGGACGAGGCGATAAGGGAGAGGGAGGAATTATCCCAAGAAAAAGAGACGCTAGCCCTCAATTTCGCCCGCACGCTGCTGAAAATGGGCCTCCCCGTCGCGGAGGTCGCACGGCAGACGGGGCTGAGCGAGGAGCGGGTGCGGGGGATGCAGTAATTCAAAAAGCGGGACATGCGGGGCGCAGTTCGACTCGCAGCGCGTTGCTCGCCCCATCATGAGATGGTAGATAGGCCATCTCAACGTGAAGCGCTCTCCTAGCACCGGTGGGCACTCTGGGCAGTGGGGCGGAACATCCCTACGGATACTCCGCCCCACCCATCCCGCTACTGTATCTGGCCCATCAGCTGCAGCAGCTGCTCCACGTGCCACAGCTCCGTAATCCGCCCGTCGACCACCCGCATGAGGTCGTGCCCCCGCAGCACAACGCTACGCCCCGTGGCCGGCGCACCGAAGAACTCCCCCGTGTGCCTGGCCGTCATGCGCCACCGCGCGAAGACGAGGTCCGGCCCGATGGAATGCACAATCTCCACCTCGTGGTGAATATCCGAAAATCCCCCGTGCAGGGCCTCAATCAGGCCAACGAACTCATCGTAGCTCCTGCTGGGCTCCTGCGCATCGTGGTCTAGGTAGTTTTCGTGCAGAAGTTCGCGGAGGCGGAGCGTGTCGGCCGAGTCCATGCATGCATACAATGCATTGGATATCTGCGTGTTGATCTTCTTACTTTCCATATTCCCTTTCCTTTCTGTACCTTTGCATCCGAGGAGGATGGCGATTAGTAGAATTGCGATACTGTAGAGAGTTCTCCTTGCCATGGCTTGCGATTTTCAGGGGCAAAGTAAGGGCTTATCGCGTTGATATGAAAGTAGTTACTTCTAGGTAGGTGGCTTACCCAGAGGGAAGTAACGCTGACGGATAGGGGAATAGGGATGGAAGAAATCGATAGGGAAAATACAACGGAATGCCCCGTGCGGCGGGCGCTGTCCGTCCTCGGGGGGAAGTGGACGCTGCTCATCCTATTCAGCATCGGGCGGGACGTGCTTCGCTACGGCGAGCTAAAGCGCTCGTTGCCAGGCATCAGCGAGAAGGTGCTGGCCTCGGAGCTGAAGTCGCTGGTGGGGATGGGGCTGCTGGCCCGGGAGGCTTTCCCCGAGGTGCCCCCCCGGGTGGAGTACCGCCTCACGCCCAAGGGGCTGGAGGCGCTGGGCGTGGTGGAGGTGCTCAGCGAGCTGGGGGAGCGGCTGTAGGAGGTGGCGGAATCTGGCTTTCCAGTCCGCGCCCAGCCCGCCCTCCAGGGGATGCGCAATGGACGCATGGCTAGCATGTTGCGCAGTTTTTGTAGCTTCGCGAACGTGATGAGAAGATTACTTACGCTCTGCGCGCTGCTCCTATGCATCGCGCTACATGCCCAGAACCGTGCTGAACCCTGGAGCGCACTCCTACGCCGCGGCGATAGCCTGCAGGAGTCGGCCGACTCGCTACGAACCCGCCTCAACGCGCTCAAGGGGAGGCTCTGGGATGCCCGCACAGCCCAGGACCGCAAGCGGCTCGAGGCCAGCATGGAGCCCATTCGCAACCGCATGCTCCGCGACCAGCGCGCCGCCGATGAGCTCTACATCAGGGCCAGCCGCATGAAGCAGGACCACCTCCTGGGACGACGACCAAGCCGCCCGAGCAGCCGGAGGAGTACGCAGGCGCGCAGCACGCAGGCCAAGGCCGCGGAGCTCTACCAGAGCCAGCTCGCGAGCACCGTCTTCCAGCCCAGCGAGATACAGACCCTCAAGGACATCGCCCACAAGGATGCCCAGCGAGACCGGGACCTGCAGGCCGTGGCCCAGACCCTCAACGAGATACGCAGCCTACTGCAGGACAGCAGCCAGACCATAGCCCAAATCGCCAAAGAGGAGGCCCGCGCGGAGAAGGAGGCCAAGGCCGTGGCCCAGAAATACGCCGCCCCCACGGCCACCCAGCTGGCCATCTACACCCAGTGCCTGGCCGTGGCCCAGATGAAGAGCCAGCGGAACGCCCACCAGCAGGTGAGCGAAGCCAAGACCGAGGCCCACAAGTACCAGCGCATGGCCCTGACCCTCCGCAGCAACTCGACCCTCCAGTCCGAGGGCCAGATCTCCTTCCAGGCGCTCTGCCTCGACCTCCTGGCCATACGCCACCTGCAGCTGGCCTACGGCTACACCTGGAACCTCAGCAACTACTGCGCGCAGACCCACGACAGGATACGGCAGCTCAAGCACATCCTCCACATCGAGGTGGACACTCCCCCCTCGGCCCCCCCCAAGTTCAACCACCTCCCCCCCGAGGAGACCCGGGTGAAGGCTCCCATCGTCGACCAGCCACAGACCCAGGGCCTGCAGCTCCTGCCACCCCCCGTCTACACCAGCGAGAACCCCGTGCCCGCGGACCAACCCCACCCGGCCGGCGTGATGTACAGCCTGCAGCTCGGGGCCTACAGCCAGCCCGTCGACCCCAGCACCTTCGGCGGCCTCTTCCCCGTGCGGGCCGAAACCCTCAACGGCGGGCAAATCACCAAGTACTACGCCGGGGAGTTCCGCCGCCGGGCCGAAATCGGCGACGGCAAGCAGATCGCCGCCGCCGGGGGTTTCCCCGATGCCTTCCCCGTCGCGTGGCTCGACGGCCGGAGCATATCCATCACCCGGGCCCAGGCGCTCGAGGGGCAGCAGACCAGCAGGCCAGCGAGGGCCCAGGAGACCAGCGGGGGGAGCTTCTACGTGCGCATCGGCGTGTTCCCGCACGAAATGCCCGCCGACCTGGCGCGCACCATCTCCCACCTCGCCCCCGGCAAGGCCCTCAGCGCCAGCCCCGACCCCGGCGGGACGGCCTACTCCGTCGGCCCCTTCCCCAGCTACCAGGCCGCCGAGAACCTCCGGGCCAACCTACAGGCCAGCGGCCAGACGGAGGCCCGCGTAGAGCCCAGCGTGGTGCAGTAGTTCCCCCCGGCAACAAAAGCAACACAGCATGCGGCCAGCAACCCCCGGCAGAGCAGGATACCTGAGCGTACTCACCACCAGCGCCCGCAGCTGGCTCATGACCCTGTGGCGCATCCTCCTGGCCTTCCTCCTGTTCAGCCTCACCCGCCTCCTATTCTACGTACTCAACCTGGACCTCTTCCCGGGCATCGCCCCCGCCCACCTGGCGCACCTCATGCGGGCGGGCCTGAAGTTCGACGCCGCCGCCATAGCCTACACCAACATCCTCTTCCTCCTCCTATCCTTCCTCCCGCTGCTGCTCCGCTTCGCCCGGCCGCTGCGCATCGCCACCAAGTGCGTCTTCGTGCTCACCAACGCCCTGGCCCTGGCCATGAACTGCACCGACACCATATACTACCGCTTCACCGCCCGGCGCAGCTCCCTCTCCGTGCTCAACGAGTTTGAGAATGAGGGAACGGGCAGCATGCTCCGCCTCAGCGGCCAGTTCCTGGTCGACTACTGGTACATCCTCCTGATCTGGCTCGCCATCGTGGCCCTCCTCATCCTGCTCTACGGGAGGGACACCCCGCCCGCCCGCCAGAGGCCCACCCTCCGCACGCACCTGCTGTTCCTCATCCAGGAGGTCCCCATCCTCCTGCTCATGGCCACCATCACCGTCGCGGCCATACGCGGCGACCTGCGCCACAGCACCCGCCCCCTCACGCTCAGCAACGCCGCCAAGTACGTCAATGACGTGAAGGAGATCGCCATCGTCCTCAACACCCCCTTCTCCGTCTACCGCACCGCCAGCAAGAAGACCTTCCTCCGGGCCGAGTACTACGACGACCCCGCCACCCTCCGCGCGCAGTTCGACCCCGCCATCGGCCCCCAGCCCCCAGCCGACAGCACCCAGCGCTACAACATCGCCATCATCATCGTCGAGAGCCTCACGCGGGAGTACATCGCCGCCTACAACCCCGAGCGCCGGGCCGAGGGCTACCAGGGCTACACCCCCTTCCTCGACTCGCTCGTCGCCCAGAGCCTCACCTACCGCCACAGCTTCGCCAACGGCCACAAGTCCATCAGCGCCATGCCCTCGGTCCTGGCCAGCATCCCCATGATGGTCGAGCCCTTCATCGTGACCCCCTACTCCACCAACCGCGTCAACGGCCTGGCCACCCTCCTGGAGCCCGAGGGCTACCGCACCGCCTTCTTCCACGGCGCGCCCAACGGCTCGATGGGCTTCGACGCCTTCGCCAAGGCCGCCGGCTTCCAGTCCTACTACGGCATGGACGAGTACCCCACCCCCGACGAGGACTTCGACGGATGGTGGGGCATCTGGGACGAGCCCTTCCTCCAGTACTACGCCCAGAGCCTCGACACCATGCGCAAGCCCTTCGCCACCGCCCTGTTCACCCTCTCGTCGCACCACCCCTTCCACCTCCCCCCGCAGTACCAGGGCCGCTTCCCCGAGGGCCACCTCCCCATGCACCCATGCATCGGCTACACCGACCACGCCCTGCGCCAGTTCTTCGCCCGCGTGAAGAAGACCGACTGGTACCGGAACACCATCTTCGTCATCACCGGCGACCACACCAACCAGAAATACCTCCCGGAGTACAAGACCTCCGTGACCGACTTCGCCGTGCCCCTCATCATCCACTTCGGCGACGGGCGGCTCAAGGGCATGCGGCCCGAGATAGCCCAGCAGATCGACATCACCCCCACCCTACTCGGCCTCGTCGGACACCGGACCCCCTACATCGCCTTCGGCCAGGACCTACTCCGCCGCAAGGACGGCCAGATGGCCATCGGCTACACCAGCGGCGTGTACCAGCTCCTGCAGGACTCGCTCGCCCTCCTCTACAGCGAGGACGCGCCCATCGGTCTGTACAACTGGCAGGCCGACTCCCTCCTGGAGCGCAACCTCATCGGCCAGGACAGCGCCCGGGAGCAGGCCATGGTCCGCAAGCTGCAGGCCATCATCCAGCAGTACAACAACCGCATGCTCGACAACCGCCTCACCCCGGACTAGCACACACCGTTAAAGAAGAGGGAATGGAACGCAAGGAGATATACCTAGAGATACGCGAGGACGAGAGCGCGCGCTACTGGCACCTGGTGCAGGAGGCCGAGCGGCACACCCTACGCTTCGGCTCCCTGACCATGCACAGCGAGACCGAGCAGGAGAAGCTCTTCACCACGGAGGACGAGGCGCGGAGGGAATTCGACAAGCGCGCCCGCCAGAAGCTCCGCCAGGGGTGGACCGAGCAGCCCCTCTACCCCGAGCTGGAGCTGCCCCCCCGCCCGCCCGTCATGCTGGACTACGAGCCGGTGGACCCCGCCACCCTCGCGCAGTTCACCCCGGCCATGGTGAGCCGGGCCAGCGAGCAGACCCTACGGCAGTGGCAGCGGCTCAACCGCCCGCTCTACGAGGGCCTCGCGCTCACGGGCGAACTCACCCGCCACCACCACGACCTCCAACCCATGGAGCTGGCCCTCCACGAGATTGCCTCCTGGGACTGCCCCGACATGACCAAGGAGGTCAAGCGCACCCCGGCGGGCCTGGTCATCGAGATAGCCTACCACCTCAACGGGCAGTGGGTCCTGAGCCTCGAGCGCGGCCAGCTCCACGCCGCCCTGGCCAACCCCCGCTGGCGCACCTTCTGGCATAGGAAAAAACCGGTGGACACCACCGCCGAGGCCCTCATCGAGGATGCCCGCATCATCCTCAGCCGCTTCAGCCAGCTCTGCGCGGCCCAGCTACCCACCATCATCGCCAAGGAGGACAGGCGCGTGAAGGACCAGAAGGTCAAGTCCGTGGCCGAGGGCAACATCACCCTCCTGGTGCAGAACCTCATGCAAGAGCAGGGCTACCAATACCACCTCCAGGAGGGGGCCAAGGGCCTGATGCTGCGCGTCGAGCTCGGCGAGGACCACATCGTGGAGCTGAGCCTACCCTACAAGACCTTCCTCCGCCGCATGGGCGAGATACTGCCGACCCTCACCCGCGTCCAGCAGCTGGCCGAGGAGGCCCCCCTGTACCTAGTCGTGGACTCCAGCATCGACCGCGAGGGGCTACGCTGGGGCGGGATGGAGCGCGAACCCTTCCCGGACCAGCCCGGCATGTACGAAATCCGCGATGAGTTCTGGGCCCCCCTCGTACCCGAATGGTTCGACCCCAACGCCTTCTTCACCGAGACGCACGGCGAGGACGCAAGCGCCCTGCTGCCCGAGCTGCTCGAGACCAAAATCCCCGGCCTGCGGATGGAGCCCAGCTGGATGGACGAGCCCGGCAGCGAGCTCTGGGGGGTGGAGGTATGGTACGACGACCGGCACGACAAGCAGCACCTCCTCCACATACGAAAGAGCGCGCTGGATTTGCACTTCTCCGAGACCCACTACTACTTCCACAGGGTGGGTGGCGCTCCCCCCATGGCGCAGTGGCTCAAGCTGCTCGTGTCGCTCGTCCCCTTCTACGAGCGCCACGCCGAGGCCTACCAGCAGGTGTGGCAGCAGGCCCTCGCGCGGCACGAGGCGAAGCGGCAGGGAAGGCACGACCTCGAGGCGACGATACGCAGGCTCATGAAGGGAATACCCCACGAGTGGGCCCTAGCCCTGCTGCAACCATGGTACAAGTGGCCCGGGCGGCTCTACATCCAGCTCGCCACGCGGCGGGTGCTCTGCCTCCACTTCGACTACCAGGACTTCGCCCCGATGCTGGAGGAGGTGCCCCGCGCCATCGCCCTGGTGCAGGAGGCCGAGCAGGACTGCAAGCTGGCCTACAAGCTCCTCCGTCTGGCCTAGGAGAATGGCTAGTCGATTTACCCCGCCGTACGTTTTGCCATCTCGGAAAGTATGCATACCTTCGCTGCGGATAGGAACACGTAGGTTGGTTTTACAATGGGAAAGCGTCGGAATCTGCATCTCGGTTGGTGGCGTAGCTCGCACTGCAAGGTCGTGAGCTGAGCCAGTCTACGCATCATCCCCAGAATATTAGGATACGGGCGGCTTGTCGAGCTTACGGCAAGTCGCCTTTTTCTATGCCCGGAGGGCGCGCAATGCGCACAGGACTAATCAAGGAACAAGGAGAATATCAACACCGCGGGCAACCGCATCACAATCCGCAGCCATGAAGATGAATATGAATTTGCACGTGAACGAGGCGGGGTTCTACGGCCGTTTCGGCGGGGCGTACGTCCCGGCCACGCTGGAGGGGAGCATCGGGGAGCTCGCCAGCCGCTACGTTGAGATAATCGACAGCCCGGGCTTCCAGCGGGAGTACCGCGCGCTGCTGCGCGACTACGTGGGCCGCCCCTCGCCGCTGTACCGATGTCGCTCACTGAGCGCGCGCCACGGCTGCCGGGTCTACCTCAAGCGGGAGGAGCTGAACCACACGGGGGCGCACAAAATCAACAACGCCCTGGGGCAGGTGCTGCTGGCCCGGGCCATGGGCAAGAGGCGGGTAATCGCCGAGACGGGGGCCGGGCAGCACGGTGTGGCCACGGCCACGGTGTGCGCGCTCTTCGGCATGCCCTGCACAGTGTACATGGGCGCGCTGGACATGGAGCGGCAGCACCTGAACGTGGAGAAGATGCGGCTGCTGGGGGCCGAGGTCCTCCCGGCCCCGACGGACGGGGCGACCCTCTCGGCGGCGGTGGAGGCCGCGCTGGCCGCGTGGTGCCAGGCCCCGGAGGACTGCTTCTACATCGTGGGCTCGGCCGTGGGGCCACACCCCTACCCCGACATCGTGGCGCGCCTGCAGTCGGTCATCAGCCAGGAGCTGCAGCAGCAGCTGGTCGAGCAGGGGGAGAGCGGGCTGCCCACCCACGTGGTGGCCTGCATCGGCGGTGGGAGCAACGCGGCCGGGAGCTTCTACCACTTCATCGATACGCCGCAGGTGCGCCTGGTGCTGGCGGAGGCCGCCGGGCTGGGGACAAGGAGCGATGCCACCGCCGCCTCGCTGAGCCTGGGGCAGGAGTACGTGCTGCACGGCAGCCGGACGCTGGTGCTGCTGGACGGCAAGGGGGAGGTCCGCGAGGCGCACTCCGTGTCGGCCGGGCTGGACTACCCGGGGTCGGGCCCGCAGATGGCCTCGCTGGTGGAGCAGGGGCGGGCGGAGGTGGTGGCCGTGACCGACGAGGAGGCCATAGCGGCGGCCCTGCGGCTGAACCGGACGGAGGGCATACTGCCCGCCCTGGAGTCGGCGCACGCCATCGCCGCGCTGGACCAGCTGACCTTCGCGCCGGAGGACGTAGTCGTCGTCACGCTCTCGGGCCGGGGCGACAAGGACATCGACATATACCTGCGGCATGCCGACGGGATGAACAGCGGGGACGGGGCGTAAGCGGAAGGGGCTGGACTACTGGGGGTCGAGCACCAGCGGCAGGTTGTACTGCACGGGTACGGCTCGCCCCCGGTGCCTGCCCGGTAGGGTCGGGGGGATGAGCGTCAGCACGCGCCGCACCTCCTCCTCAAGCCCCGGGAAGGTCGCACCGTCGATTGACTCCAGATGGTGCTGCCCCTCGCTGTCGACCCTCAGGTGGACGAGCAGCCGCACCCTCTCCTCGGTCTGATCCCAGCTTGGGTGCATGAAGTTCTGGCTGAAAATCCGCACCACCACGCGCTGAAAGCAGTCGAACTGCTGCTCATTGCCCTCGACCTCCGTGCAGCCCTCCACGCGGGGGAAATGCTGCACCATCATGGGCTTCGCCTCCAGCAATTCTGATGCCCTCGCGTAGACCACCTCGGCATCATCGCCCGGGCGCACGAAGGCCAGCTGCTCGCACATGGGGTCCACCAGGAGCACCACGCCGCTCGCGTCGGGGGGTATGGCCTCCTTCACCAGCTCATGGCCCCAGGGCATGAGGACGCGGAGCGTGTCGCCCACAGGTTGAACCGGGATGCGCACCGTGGTGCTCTTGCTGAAGCTGCGGTAGCCCTGCATGCGGTCGGTGCGGATGGTGTAGCTCGAGCCCTCCCCGTCGTAGCTCACGAAGTGTAGCTCCAGCGACCGTAGGTTGGTGGGGGTGGGCCGGGGCGCATGCCGGAATCGGAATAGGCCGCAGGAGGTGAGGGTGAGGGATACCAGGAGGGTGGTTATGAGGAGGCTGGGGCTTTTCATCATTCCCTATTCTTGCAGCTCAGGCCGCCCGGTGCGCGCCCCTACTTCGGCGCCCGCCGGTAGATGTACACCGCCACCCCGGCGAAGATGAAGTTCGGTATCCACACCGCCAGCAGGGGGGGCAGGCCGCCCAGCAGGGAGAACATGGTGGCGAAGCGCTGCAGGAGGATATAGGTGAAGCTCAGCCCCAGGCCGAAGCCCAGGTTCTTCCCCATGCCGCCGCGCACCTTGCGCGAGGACACCGCCACGCCGATGAGCGTGAGGATGAAGGTGGAGAAGGGCGTGGCCACGCGGCCGTACTTCTCCAGGTAGGACTCGTTGATGTCGGCCGCCCCCTGCAGCTCCTGCTCCTCGATGTAGCGGTTGAGCGTCCAGAGGTCCATGGTCTGCACGTCCTTGTCGGTGCGGGCGAGGTCCTTGGGCAGGAGGTAAAGGACCGTGTCGAGGCTCTCCCCGCTCACCAGGCTGTCGGGCCGCCCGGGGCGGTAGTGGCGGGTGTAGTACTGGGTCATGCGCCACTTGCCCGCCAGCGAGTCCCAGTAGACCATATCGGCCCGGGTTTTCGAGAGGAGCTCCTTCCCCTCGAAGTGCTCTAGCGATACCTTGTGGGCGGTCTGGGTATTGGGGTTGTAGCTCTGGATGTAGACGAAGATGCCCGGGCGCACCTGCTTGTGCACATCTTCTTGGTCCTTGTAGTTGGGGCGCGACACGTAGGTGTTCTCGAACTGCACGCGGGTGCTGTTGGCCGGGGGTATGACGAAGTTGGAGAGCGCGACCGAGAGCAGGAAGATGGCCAGCGAGGAGATGAAGTAGGGGTAGAGGAGGCGGTTGAAGCTGACCCCGGAGCTGAAGATGGCGATGATCTCGCTCTGGTTGGCCATCTTGGAGGTGATGAAGATGACCGTCACGAAGACGAAGAGCGAGGAGAAGAGGTTGCCGAAGTAGGGGATGAAGTTGAGGTAGTAGTCCACGATGATGGCCCGCACGGGGGCGTGGGTCTCCATGAAGTCGTCCACCTTCTCGGCGAAGTCGAAGACCACGCACACGGCCAGGATGAGCGAGATGGCGAAGAAGTAGGTTCCGATGAACTTGCGGATGATGTACCAGTCCAGCAAGGTGGGCTTGAGCGACCTCATAGCTTGCGCGATATTTTCGGGAGCAGCTGCTGCTTCCACTGGCTGAAGGTGCCCGCGGCGATGTGCTCCCGGGCCTGCTCCATCAGGCGGAGGTAGAAGGAGAGGTTGTGCACCGAGGCGATTTGGCCGGCGAGCTGCTCGTTCGACACGAACAGGTGCCGCAGGTATGCCCGGCTGTAGTCGCGGCTGGGGCCCGGGGGGGCGGTGGGGTCCAGCGGGCCGTGGTCGTGCCGCCACTTCAGGTTGCGCATGTTCAGTATGCCCTCGTGGGTGAATAGCACCCCGTTGCGGGCGTTGCGCGTCGGCATCACGCAGTCAAACATGTCCACCCCCCGGGCTATGGCCTCGAGGAGGTTGGCCGGCGTGCCGACCCCCATCAGGTAGCGGGGCCTGTCGCTGGGCAGGAGGGGGTGCAGATGCTCCAGCACGCTGTACATCACCTCGGTGGGCTCGCCCACGGCCAGGCCGCCGATCGCGTAGCCCGGCGCGTCGTAGGCGGCCAGCACCTCGGCCGACTTGCTCCGGAGGTCGAGGTGCGCCGCGCCCTGCACTATCGGGAAGAGGGCCTGCTCGTAGCCGTAGAGCGGGGCCGTGCGGGCCAGCTGGCGGTGCGCCCTGGCGTACCAGCGGAGGGTCAGGTCCAGCGACTCGGAGGCGTAGGCATGCGGCGCGTCGCCCGGCGGGCACTCGTCCAGCGGCATGATGATGTCCGCCCCGATAATCCGCTCGATGTTGATGACGCGCTCCGGGGTGAAGGTCCGCGGCGTGCCGTCCACGTGCGAGCGGAACTGCGCGCCGAGCTCCGAGAGCCTACGACGGTGGGAGAGGCTGAAGACCTGAAAGCCGCCCGAGTCGGTCAGCATCGGGCCGGACCAAGTCGAGAAGCGGTGCAGGCCCCCCGCATCGCGCAGCACCCGTAGGCCGGGCCGCAGGAAGAGGTGGTAGGTATTCCCCAGGACTATCCGCGCCGAGCTGTGGCTACGGAGCGACTCGTGCAGCACGGCCTTCACCCCGCCGAGCGTGCCCACCGGCATGAAGATTGGCGTGCGCACCTGGCCGTGCGGCGTATGCAGCAAGCCCGAGCGGGCGTTCGACCCCGGGTCCCTACCTAGCAACTGAAAGCGCATACACCTCTTACTACCATACGAACAGCGAATAGCCAGCCAAAAGTACAAAAACACATGCTCACCGCAGCAACCAGCGCAGCGGCGGGCGCAGCAGCAGGTGGTGCGGGGGTATCTGCTCGCGGCGGAAAGCCAGGCCGTAGACGTACAGGTCCACCGTCACCCAGCCCCCGTCCGCATTCAGGCCACACCACTCATCCCAGAGCCGTCCATCCGCATGATGCCCGTGGTAGAGGCGGACATCCCGCCCCCCCCCCTCCCGCAGGAGGCGAACAGCCAGCCGGGCACTCTCCTGCGGGCGGAGACCCCGCGTCGCGCGGCAAAAAAGCGCGCGGCAAAAACCGTAGAGCAGGGGCGAATGCACCCCATGCCCCGCGCGGGAGTGCGCCCGCAGCCAGAAGCGGAGTAGGTCCCGCTGCGGGGCCTCCAGGCACTGGCTACGCCTCAAGCGGCCCTCCGTCCGACGGGGCAACCTCAGGCTCGCGGGCCGCCGGTGCGGGCTCCGGCTCGAAGGCCGCCGACGTGGCCGCCTGCTGCGCGCTGAACTCCTGCCGGTAATCCTCCTGCACGTAGCGGAGGATGCGCAGCACGCTGCCGTTGCGCCCGTGGTTCGTCATGATGGACGGCGCGCCCAGGATGCAGACCAGGAGCAGGATGCACATCAAAATCTTGACCCAGAGGACATACCCCTCCGGGATGCTCTCATAGTACAGCACGAACACGACCCCCGCGCTGGCGGTTGTGTACAGCAGCAAATGCACCAAGCGGGATACGTAAAGCCCCTTGCGGTACTTCCGTATCTTCTCCTGCACGTAGCTGGCATCATACTCCTCGCTCGCCTTTTTGCGCTCCGCCCGCCTGAGCGACTTCCCCTCCCGGAGCACCGCCTGCACCAGCTTCTCGTGAACCGTCATGTCCTTTTTCATAGCCATTCCATTTTTCCATGCGCATACCTACTGCGCATCGTAGCCAACGATGTAGTCGCCCGGCAGCCCCACGGCGCAGGTCGAGGCGCTGCCCCACCCCAGCGACACCGGCGAGCTACCCACCCTCGGGAAGCCGCGGCTCTCCTGCCCCCCGCGGTCCAGCAGATGCACCAAGGGCTTCCCGAGCTCGACCACCCCCACACGCAGGGGGCCGGTGTAGAGCTGCACATCGGGGGAAATCTCCGTGGAGAAATCCTTCACCCACAGCACCTTGCCGCTCTGGCTCACGGCCGCCACGCTCCGTCGCTTGACCACCAGCAGGTCCAGATTTCTGTCCGAGTTCAAATCCGCGAAGAGGACGCGCACCGCATCCGTCAGCGCCTTCATCGGGACGGTTGTCACCGCGTGCGTGGCCAGGTCCACCGTCACGAGCTCCTGCTTCCCGCTGACGTACAGGAGGCTATCCACGAGCCGCACGTTGCCCGGCTGCCGCCCCTCCAGGCCTATCTCCGAGTGCGACCAGACCGGTTCCTGCACCTCGGGCTGCCACCGCTCCTTGCCGTTGCGCTGCAGGAGGTACGTGCGCAGCGAGTCGGCCACCACGATGTAGTCCTTGAATGCATGCTGCATCCAGATGGGCCTACGGCGGGTCTCCGTCTCCAGCCGCGGGGGGTCAAATCCCGTCTTCTGGCTCCCCTCCGCATCGTACATCCGTAGCTGGCGGTCGGCCCCCATCAGCAGGTAGCGCTGCCCCTCCGGGCCCTCCACCTCGGGGTAGGCAAAGCCCACCATCGGCGCGGTGGAGACCACCCCGGGGCGCAGGTGCATGCGCGAGCGCACGGGGTTGCCGTTGTAGTCGATGGCCAGCACCTCATCGGGCATCGTGAAGAGGTACTGTATGTAGCCGTTACGGAAAAGGTCCACGGTGAGCGGCGCGCCCAGCACCGGCCCGGAGAGCTGGCGCTTCCAGCGCCGAACGCCCCGGGGGTTCAGCATGTAGAGGGCGCGCGCCGTATCCACGGCCAGGATGACCTTCCGCTCCTTCCTGTGCGTGGGGAGGACCCACGGCCCGGCCGCCAGGGGCGCGTCCAGCTTCGACTCCCACTCGGTCTCGGAGGGCACCGCCTCGGCCGAGCCCTTGGCGACGAAGGCGCTGTAGAAGGCGATGTTGCTCGCGGCCGAGACCTGCAGCACGCCGCCGATGAGCTGCTTGAAGGGCTCGCCCTGCTCGAGCCGGGCCAGGGAGGAGTCCGAGAGGAGGCCCGGCATCCACTGGCGAAAGGCCCGCAGGTTCGTGTAGACCATCAGGTTGCAATCGGTCTGCATCTCCTTGCGGAGCTGACCCCAGCGGGAGCTCTTGGCCATCACCAGGCCGCCCTCCACGGCCTCGCGAACGCCCCTGAGTGCGGCGACATCGGCGCTGAAGGCGATGCTGGGGCCCACCACCGTGTAGTGGCGCGCGAGCCCAGCCGGGAACACGTCGGAGAGCTGGCGGAAGAAATCGGGCTCAGAGAACTGGTAGACCTCCCGCTGCGCCCCCACAGGCTTGGACTTCTCCCTGAGGTACCTCACCCCTTGGGCGATCTCCTCACCCCCGAGGAGCAGCACCCAGGCCTCCTCGCGCGGCATGAAGGCCAGCGCGAGCTCCTGCGCCCCGAGCTTGCCGAGCTGCTCATCCCCCTTCCCCTCCGAGCCACCGATAAGCCCGGAGAGATGCGCCGGCTCGGTGGCACCCCAGCGAATGAAGAAGGGGACGCGCGCCGGGATGCTCTCGGCTATCTCCACCGGCTGGGTGCTCACGCCGAGCAGGCGGTTCGAGGTCTGGGGGATGCTATCGTGCAGCCGTGAGAGGCCGTTGACCGCGAGGACACGGCCGCTGGCCGTCAGGTCGATGGCGCACCAGCCACACCAAGGGTTGCTCGCCTTGGCCAGGGCGCGGAGGGTGGTCCGCCAGGGCTCACGGAATGAGCCTTCCGCCATCCCGAGGACGTACGGGAGGTTCACGAAGAGGTTGAGCGACTCACTCCGGCTCGCGGCGGAGAGGATGTCCATGAAGTCCGGGCTGTCCACCAGGGTGCCCTGCTCGGTGGGCTGGCGTAGGGCCTGCTCGAGCAGCAGGTGGTCGGAGGAGAGTAGCAGCACGCCGCCACGCGCCGCCACATGGACGGGAAGATTGCCCTCCTTCAGGGCGTAGCTGTACGTGGTGTAGGAGAGGTTGCCCTTCGAGGGCTCGCCCGTCTGGCCGGGGAAGAGCACCTCCGCCAGGTCCGATAGCGAGACCGGGGTGCCCCCAGGGCTGAAGGTCAGGAGCGGGGCCAGCTGCCAGCCCCCACGGTCGACCCGGTGGTAGCTCACGTACAGCTCGCCGCGCTCTACGGCTTGGCCCAGCTGCGTGCCCCGCGAGACGAGGGAGTCCACCATGCACACAACGTTCTGCATCCGCTCGGCCCAGCCCCCAGAGGAGAACTCCTGCCACAGCGACTCGGAGGCCGCGAGCTGGCCCTGTAGGTCCTGCCAATCGTTCACGCGCAGCAGCAGGGCTATGTTCTCACGGGGCATCACGCGCAGCGCCACATCGTCCTCCACCGCGGCCATACGCAGCTTCGGCGCGAGCAGCACCGCAAGGCCGAGGCACGCCACCACCAGCAGGAGTACTATCGCTATCTTCTTCACAAACACGCGTATTTAGCGCAAAGATACACTTTTTCCAACGTAATACCCCCACCCACGCTGCCCAGCGGGAACGCACGCCCAGCGAGCAGGCACGAGCCAGAAAGGGGAACTGGCAAGGCCCCGGGCGCGCCTGTCGGGCCACACGGGGCTGTAGGATTAAAATCGGGACGGGAAGAGGGCTACTCCACCTCCAGCAAGCCCTCCGGAATCTCCACCTGTAGGCAGCGGTGCCCCTCATCGGGCAGGGCCACCACCAGCTCCTCGCTCAGCGGCACGAGCACCTCGCGGCCATCCCCCCGCTCCACCGTCATCACGATGTTCATCGAGTAGTCGGCCACATCCACGATGGTGCCCACCAGCGCGTTGTGCTGGTCGCGGAGCTCAACCCCGACCAGCGCCTCAAGCGAATCGGGCTGCACGTACTCCGCCACCTCCATATCCACCGCCTCGCCATGCACGTACACTTCACGCCCGACCAGGGCCTCCACCTGGCTCGGGGTGAGCAGCCCCTCGAAATGGGCCACCGTCACCCCCCGCCCCGTCTCATCCAGCGCGGACAGGCGGTAAGGCACCGGCAAACCGTCCGACACCAGGAACAGGTACGGACGCTCATCCACCACCACGAAGCTCTCAAAAGAGAAGGGGGCGTGCCACCGTAGCACGACCCCTCCCTTGATACCATGAGGCTTACCCAGCCGCCCAACGTGGAGCAGGTCCGCAAGCCCTATCGCCCTATTCGGACCACCCATATGGCAAAAACCTGTCGTGGCGATACGCTAGGCCTCAGCCACCGGTGCATCGGCCGCCGGTGCATCGCCCACGGGTGCATCCGCTGCCGGAGCCTCGGCCTCAGCAGCAGGTGCTTCCTCCTCGGCGGGTGCCTCTGCAGCGGGTGCCTCCGCCGCCGCCTTGGCCGCCAGCTCCTCGGCCTGCTTCTTGGCCACCGCCTCGGCACGCTCCGCGTTAATCTTGGCCTCAGCCTCCAGGCGGGCACGCTCCTTCTCCTCCTTGCTCGACTTCAGCCCCTGCACCTTCGCGTCTATCTTGGCCTGCTTCTCCTCCAGCCAGGCCACGAAGCGACGCTCAGCCTCCGCCTCATCGAAGGCCCCCTTGGCCACACCGAGCATCAGGTGCTTCTTCAGGTAAACACCCTTGTAGGAAAGGATGTTACGCACCGTCAGCGTGGGCTGAGCACCCTTGCGGAGCCAGTCCAGCGCCTTGTCCACGTCAAGGTCGATGGTCGCCGGGTCCGTCATCGGGTTGTACGAACCGATACGCTCGATGAAGCGACCATCGCGCGGCGCGCGGCTGTCCGCTATTACAATGTGGTAGAAGGGACGATTCTTACGCCCGTGTCGACTCAATCTGATCTTTACAGCCATCTATACTATTGTTATTAGAATAACCCTGCGGCAAACCCGTACCGCAGCCGCAAAGGTAATCCTTTTCCGACAACTAGCACTAAGAATGCGACCCCACTCCCCCAAATATCCCCCGTAAAGGGTTGGCGAAGCCCACCGGGGGACGGAAACCCAGGGGGAGAATGCCCGGCCCGGCCCGCAAAGGGCTTAATGCCCCACCACCACCGTGGAGCCGGCCGTAGAGGCGCTCACGCCCGCCTGGTAGAGGGCCGAGCAGACCACCGGGGGCTGGGCGAACTTACCCTCGTAGCTCGCGCTGAGCGTGAAGTAGTACTCGCGCGTCTCCCCCGGGTTGAGCTCGAAGTAGGTCAGCACGCGGTCGTCGCGGAAGTCCTGGAAGAAGCTCGGGCTGGAGACGAACTTCCCGTTGTAGTCGCCCGCGTCGGGGCGTACCTCCCAGCCCGCCGGCAGGGTGTAGTTCAGCGCGAGCTGGCGTAGCTTGCCGGCCATGCCGGGATTATGCACCCGCACCTGGACCAGGAACTCGGTGCCCATCCCCAGCAGCGAGGGCTTGATGATGGTGCCATCCAGATCCGCGTAGGTCACCTGGATGGAGAGGTTGTTGGAGGTGGCCTCCACCCGGCGCGACTTCGGCTTGCCCGTCTCCGAGAGGGTCATGAACACCGAGCCGGAGGAGGTATTGCTGAAGCTCACCTCCGGGCGCCGCCCCCTGCTGAGGACCCGGCTCAGGGAGTTGCCCCTGGTCTCCACGCGTTCGCGCCGCCCATTGACCAGCAGCTCGCCCTTCACGCCGTTCTTGGCCGTGTTCGTCGCCTTGGCGAAGCGGGCCACCGCGAGGAAGGTCGCCCCGATCTCCTGCGTCGAGAGCCAGCTCTCCTGCATGAAGCGGGCACTCAGCGCCTGGATTAGCGTGGCCGCCTTGCCGTGCTCGCCCACCAGCGTGAGCGACTCCAGCTCCAGGGCCATGTCGCGGAGGGTCGAGCCGTAGCAGTCGTAGGGCTGCTCCTCCTTCACCGAGGCCTTCGACGGGTTGCTGAGCAGCGCCTTGGCCACCTTGCCATTGCCCGCGACGGCGTACGCACCCGCCAGCGCAATCCGCGCCGAGGGGGACAGGCTCTTCACCTCGCGCAGACGGTTCATCGCCCCCAGCTGCGCATTCCCCAGATGCGCCAGGCTCAGCAGACGGTAGGCCTGATTGAGCGCGGAATTGTCATGCGACTTGGCCACCGTCCACGCATTCGCCTCGCTGCGCTGGTACTTCTTCAGCTGCTCGAGCACCGAGTGCGGCACCTGGTAGCCCAGGCTCTCGGCGCGCACCAGGAAGTTCGCCATGTACGACGACAGCCAGTTGCTCGGGTGCGAGTAGTTCTGGAAGAAGGCGAAGCCACCGCTGGGCACCTGGTAGTCACGCACCGTGTTGACGAACTCCTGCACCTGCCCGGCCAGGCGGTCCCTCTCCTCCTTCGACACCTCCGCCAGCAGGGGGTACAGCATCCGCACCGTGGCCTTGGTCGCCAGCTGCTCCAGGCAGGTGAACGGATAGCTGTTCATGTAGTCGAGGCGGTCCTTCAGGCCGAAGGATGGCAGCGACGAGAGCTCCAGGGTGTAGCTCGCGCTCCCCAACTCGTCCCCGCTGAAGGCGGGCGCTTTGACCGTCTGGCCCGCCTTCGCGCTCGCGCTCACCATCCGCGTAATCGAGGGGTACGGATTGCGCACCTCCACCTCCACCGTCGTCTCGGCTTTCTCCTTGCCGGAGGTCGCCATCACGTGCACCCGCGCGATGCCGGTCTTCCCCGTGGTCCGCATGCCGAACAGCAGGGTCTTGTCGCCCACCCTCTTGAAGTGCGCCACCCCGCCGCCAGTCAGGTCATCGAGCTTCAGCAGGTCGTTGGTCTCCACGCGGACCATCACCTTCCTCACCCCCTCCGACATCGCGAAGAGCGTCACCGGGAGCTTCACCTCCTCGTTGATGCCCAGCACGCGCGGCAGGGTCGTCTGCACCATCAGGGGGCTGCGCACCAGCATCTCCCGCTCGGCCGAGCCGTAGGAGCGTCCCTCCTCGGCCACCACCATGATGCGGGCCGCGCCGATGTACTCCGGCATGCGGAACTCCACCTTCTGCTTGCCCCGCGACTTGAGATGGTAGGGGCCGAAGAACTTCACCAGGGGCGTGAAGCGGGTGGCCAGCGGGTTCGGCGCCCCGCCCCCGGCCTCCATGGCGGCCAGGCCACCGCCCACGCGCAGCACCCCGTTGATGCTGCCGGCGTACGCGCCAATCACCTGGTCGTAGGCATCGATGGTCGCCACCCCCAGCGCCTGACGGGAGTAGAAGAAATCCCACGGATTCGGCGTGCGGAAGCCCGTCAGGTCCAGCAGCCCGCGGTCCACCACCGCCAGGGTGAAGCTCATGGGCCGCCCCTGCTCCTCCGACACCGCTATCTGCACATTGCGCCCGGGGCGCACCTCCCCGGGCGCATCGATTACCGGCGAGAGGTACGTCTCCTTATCCACCACCATCAGGGGGATAGTGCCGTAGAGCCGCAGCGGGAGGTCGTTGGAGCTCTGCCCGTAGGGCTGCAGCAGCAGGATGGTCACGTACACGTTCGGTGCCATCCCCTCGGTGATCTTCAGCTTGAGCTGGGTCGTCTTCCCCTTGGCCTCCCGCCAGAAGGTCTGCAGCACCGAGCTGCCGTTCTCCACCGACACGAGCAGCTGGCCACCGGCCGGAGTCGGCACGCTGATGCTCGCCTCCTCCCCCACGGCGTACGCCTCCTTGTCGGCCGTGAAGCTAAGCACGGTCGACTCCGAGCCCATGCGGCTCGCCCCGCGCTCCCGCGAGGCCGGCCAGTCCCAGTACATAATCTGCGAGGCCACGTGCCCGCTCTCGGTATCCCGCACGCGCACCAGGTAGCGCCCCCAGGCCGGGTAGTCGATGCGGATGCCGACCGAGGCCTCGCCCTGGCCGTTGGTCACCACGCCGCCATCGTGGTAGACCATCTCGGCCGAGGTCGAGTTGATGTACGAGGCCAGGCTGCCGTCATCGTGCTCCCACCACCACTCCCAGCGGAGCTTGTAGACCGTCACGTCCAGCCGCCGCCCCCCCTGCCGCTTGCCCCGGCGCGAGAGGCTCACCAGGCGGAACTCCTGCTCCCGGTCGGTCTCCAGGTAGTAGCTGTCCGACGCGGGTGCCTTGAGCCCCACGTAGGAGCTGAAGGGCGAGTAGGCCGTGCTCGCGCTGCTAATGCTGAAGCCCCCGCCCTCCTCGAACACCTTCGTGGTGAACACGGCCGTCAGCATGCCGGGGGCGTTCTTTGGCTCGCTGTACTTCATCTGCACATCCGCCAGCCCCGCCACGCTCAGCCGCCCGCTGAAGGCCTCATCCTCCCAGCTGCGGAAGTCGCTCTCCTGGCTGGTGAAAACGTAGCCCTCGAAGCCCTCGAAGGGGTCGGGCCGACGGACAAAGCGCACCCGCCCCTCGTACTTCAGGCGGCGTGCCGGTGCCCCGTGCAGCCATGCGCTCTCGAGCGTCACCGGGCTCTTCGTCCCGGCCTCCAGCCCCCCCTTCGGCAGGCTGAGCCCCACCTTCAGGCGGTTCGGCTTCACCGTCTCTATCCGCAGCGACTTGGAGAACACCGCGTTCCCGATGCTCGCCCGCACGGTGTACATCCCCGTGGGCATCTCGAAGGCCACCGCCGGGGTGTAGGTGTAGAGGTTCGAGCGATGGAGCGGGGTGACCATACGGTCAATCTCCTGGCCCCGCGAGTTGGTCAGCGTGAACACCACGGGGTGCTGCTCGGGTAGCACCCCGTCGCGGTCGGCCAGCATGAAGCCCAGGTGCAGGGTATCGCCCGGGCGCCACACGTCCCGCTCGCCGTAGAAGTAGCCCTGCAGGCCCTTCTGCACCTCCACCCCGCCCACATCGAAGGTCGAGAAGGAGAGGTCGCCCCCGCCCCGCACGTTCAGGTAGGCCCGCTGCGCGCCCTCGCTGGCTATCAGGAGGAAGGGCTGCTGGTCCTTCCGCGGCGCGAAGGAGCATGCGCCCTTCGAGTCGGTCTCCCCCTCGCCGATGGGCTGCAGCTGGTAGTCCAGCAGCCGCACCTTCACGCCCGAGATGGGCTTCGAGTCCGTGAGGTTCGTGCTGAAGGCCATGACCTCCCCGGCGGGGGTACGCTTCGCGATGAGGCCCAGGTTGGTCACGTGCAGCATGTTCCACACCACGCCCTGCTCCATGTAGTAGGAGGGCTTGCAGGGGTCCTCCCGCTCCGACCAGTTGTACCCCGCGCGCTCGTAGTCCCTCTCCTCCCCCGTATGGTCCTCCAGGTCGGCCACATCGGTCACCGGCCCATCCTTACCCTCATCGCAGGGCAGCACGGCCAGCTCGCGCCGCATGCCCAGGCCGATACGGTATATCGCCCCCAGCTGGGGCTCCACGATGCTCGTCAGGTCCAGGACGTACACCCCGCTCTCCCCCTGCTGCGCCTCGCTCAGCATCACCGTCTTCCTGCGCACCAGCCGCCCCACGCGGTGCAGCTCCTCGCCCCAGCGGTAGGTCGAGGTCTGGAAGTACTGCGGGATGTTCGACTCGAAGATCTCGTACACGTACACGTCCACGCCCCGCAGCAGGGACGTGCGGATGGGCAGCTGCACCGCCCCGGTCGTCGGCAGAATGGCCCCCGACTGCACGAACTCCACCCGCGGCTTGTCCATCGAGAAGTTCACCGACACCTCCCTCGACTCCTTCAGGCGCTCCCCCCGGTAGCTCTCTATGGACCTCTCCACCGTGAAGCGCCACTCCCCCTTGAGCTGCTCGGTCGGGTACACCTTCAGGAGGTTCCCGTCCACCTCGATGCGCGGGTCCGCGACGTTGCGCCCATGCACCAAGCCGCTGAAGTCCTTCTTCGTGCTGAGGGGCTGCGAGAACTGCAGGATGATGCACTGCGGCTTCCCCCCCCGCTTCGTGTGCGCCACGAGGCTAAACTCCTTGGTGTTCGGCATGTGCAGCACATCCCACGGGTCGTCGTCCAGCCCCAGCACCTTGCCCCGGAACTTCACGTTCACCTGATCCCCCTCCCCCGGCAGCCGCACGCTGAAACGGTACTCCCGGTCGCCCCCGGCGCTCTCCACCTCCGGGCTCAGCTCCCTACCGTCCAGGTCGGCCATCAGCCCCTCCTTCACCTTCTCCACCGTGGTGGCATCCGCCGTCCGAATCTCCCCGCGCGCATAGGACACCACCTCCTGCCCCCCGCCCGCGCCCTTCTCCACCCGCGCGTAGTAGCTCAGGTTGCGGAAGCCCAGCCCCTGCTTGAGCGTATGGATGGTGAACACCAGCACCTCCGCCTCCTCGGGCACATTCTCGAAGAGGTCCTCGATGGCCACCCGCACCCGGTAGCTCCTGCCCGACTCCAGCGCCCCCTCCGGCACGAACTCCAGCGTCCGCGCGTTGACCCAGGTTAGCGTCCCGTCGACATCGGGCGAGAAGCTCATCAGGTCGCCGTCCGCATCCTTGCCCACCCGGCCCTCCGGCGCCACATCCTGCGTAAACACCACCTGCACAGTGCTCTGCGCGGAGACCGTACCCGAGGTGTACGCGCTGACGTAGGGCTGGAAATTCACCGCCGAATCCACCCCGTGCGCCTCCTCGTCCAGATGCTGGCGGTACTTCGCCACCACGAGGGTGAAAACCAGAATCAGCACGGCGGCGACCCCGCCCATCAGTATGTAGTTCCTCTTGCTAGTAGTGCTTAGGGCGTTCATGAGAGCTTGCGTTGGTTATGGACTATCCAGACGCAAAGTTAATCATTTTCACTTACCGAGGGAAATACCGGGGGAATAATCGCCCCGCCACGCCCCGCTGGGCACACCGATTGGCCGCGGACGGGACGCGAACCGCCTCTTTAACATGCACACAGGACGCATACGCCGCCCCCCCCTGTCGCCGACCAGGGTGCGGCATACCACCGTTATGCAAATGCTTAGAATGCTCCGCCGCCAGCGCGGGCGCGGCTACTCCCCGCCGAGCGCCTCGACCAGCTCGCTGAGCTTGGGGGTGAGGATGATTTCCGTCCGCCGGTTGATTTGGCGCGCCGCCTTGGTCTTGGCCGGGTTGAGCGGGTGGTAGTGGCTCCGCCCCATGGCCGAGACGCGCGCCCCGCTGATCGCCGTGCCGGTCGTGAGTATGCGGGCGATGCTGGTGGCCCGGAGAACGCTCAGGTCCCAGTTGTCGCGCAGGGTGCCGCCGGGGCGCATGGGCACATCGTCGGTATGCCCCTCCACGCTGATGTTAATTTCTGGATTCTGCTCCAGGACGACGATAATCTGCCGGAGCGCCTTGACCCCCTCGGGGTTGAGCTCGTACGAGCCCGAGGAGAAGAGCAGCTTCTCGCTCATGCTGACGTAGACCCGCCCGCCGCGCATCTCGACCGATAGGCCCTTGTCGCGGAAGCCGAATAGGGCATCGGCCACCTTGGCGCGCAGGGCCAGCGAGAGGGAGTCCTTGCGGGCCAGGGCCTGGGTGAGCGAGGTGACGTTGGCGTTGCTCGAGGCCAGGGAGCGGGAGAGGGAGTCGATGTTGGTCCTCATGCTGTCGAGCGCGCGACGGTCGGCCTGCTGCTGCCGCTCAATCCGCCCCAGCTCCTTGCGCTTGGCGTTGAGCGTGCGGGAGGCCTCATGGAGGGCATCCTCGCGCTTCTGCAGCTCCTTCTGCAGCTTCTGCAGCTGCTCCAGCATGAGGGCGGCCTCCCGGGTGCTGCCGTCCAGGAGGCTCTCCTCCATGGCGAGCATCTCGTAGTAGTCGCGGCGGGAGTTCACCAGGGCCTCCTGGAGGCGGTGTATCTCCGCGCTGCTGCGGAGGCTGTCGGCCAGCAGGGAGTCGAGCCGCTCGCGCTGGATGGCCTGTAGGCTCTGGGCCTCCCGCGCCGCTATGGAGAGGGTGTCGTTCTGCCGGCGGAGGCTGTCGGCATGCACCTTCAGCTGCTCGTACTTCTGGTCAAGCGCCCGGTGCTCACGGGCAGGCACGCAGCCCAGCTGGATGAGGGAGGCGACGACCAGTAGGGCAAACGCGGCGGCTAGTGGCTTGATGGTGTTCATGTCTTGGCGAATCGTGCGTACTTGCGTTGCGTGTGAATACGAAAAAAGGAACTCGGATAGCGGGGTGAAGCCCCCTCTTCCTTGTTCCTCTGGCATCGTAGGCTTCGTGGCCCTTGCCCCTCCGCGTCGGGGTAGCAGGATTCGAACCTGCGACCCTCTGCTCCCAAAGCAGATGCGCTAACCGGACTGCGCTATACCCCGAGTAGCCCTGCGCGGTGAGGGGGGGATTCGAACCCCCGGTACCCGTTACCAGGTACGGCAGTTTAGCAAACTGCTGGTTTAAGCCACTCACCCACCTCACCTAGAACTCCCCAACCGTCCTTCCCCAATCGTAGCGCGAAAGTATACAAAGCGTTCGGAACTACCAAATCCGGCCGGCAAAAAGGGCCCCGCACGCGCGGCCATCCGGCCCCCCTCCCGCTAGCTGGTGGCTATCGTCTCGCTGGGGCTCACCCGGCCGATGAGGCGGGCCGGGAGCAGCAGCAGGGCCAAAATCAGGGCCATGGTGCAGAGGTTGATGGCCACCCAGACGGCGGGGGATATATGCATGGGCACGTAGTCGACGTAGTACTCCGCGGGGTTGAGCGTGGCCCAATGCCACTGGCGCTGGGAGTGGTAGATGAGCAGGGCGACCAGGTTGCCCACGCCGAGCCCCCAGAGGAGTATGCGCGCGGCCTTGATGAGGTAGACGCCCGCGAGCTTGCCCTGGGTGGCGCCCATGGACTTGAGCAGGCCGATGGTCTTGGTCTGCTCGAGGATGAGGATGAGCATGGCGGTGACCATGTTGACGCAGGCCACCGCGGCCATGAGGATGAGCAGGATGAGGATGTTCATGTCCAGAAGGCCGAGCCAGCTGAAGAGGGAGGGGTACTGCTGGCGGATGTCCTCCACCTTGAGGGCGGTGCCGTCCTGCTGGAGGCGGAAGGCCGCGATGTCCTGCACCTGGGCGTACACCCGGTCGATGTGCGCGGGCTCGTCGATGTGGATCTCGTAGCCCCCCACCTGGTCGTGGGTCCACCCGTTGAGGCGCTGCACGTGGCGCATGTCGGCGATGACGAAGCGCTCGTCGAAGTCCTTGAAGCTGGTGCTGTAGATGCCGGCGATGGTGAACTGGCGCACCCGGGGTGGCTGCTCCACGAAGTAGACGGTCAGCCTCTGGCCGGTGTCGAGGTGGAGGGCCAGGGCGACGCGCTCGGAGACCAGCACCTCCGCGGAGGTCGCGCTGTCGCCGAAGCTGGGGAGATGCCCCCGAAGGAGGAACTCCCGGAAGAAGCTGAGGTCGCGCCGGCCGTCGACCCCGCGGAGCACGCAGCCCTGCATGTCGCCCTTGGTCTTGATTATCCCGGGCTTGATGGCAAAGGTCGACACGCCCTCCACGCCCTCTATCGCGCTGATATCCTGCGCCTCGAGGCTGGTGCTGAACATGGGTTTTTGCTCGTAGCTGCTGTTGCTGTCGAGGCGCAGAATCTGGATATCGCCCACGAAGCCGACCAGGCGATGCCGGATGGCCTCCTGGAAGCCCTTGCCGACGGCGAAGGAGATGAGCATGGCGGTGAGGCTGAGGGCCACGGCGATGATGGCGATGAGGACGTAGGTCTGCGACACGCGGCCCGCCCCCCCACGACGGCCGCCGAGCAGCAGGGGGAGCTGCCACCATAGGCGGATGGAGGCCCCTCGGGCGGTCCTACTCTCGCGGTCGTTGATCGCCATCACTTGCGCCCGTAGTCGGCGGGAATTTCGCCCCAGTTCCGGGTGTCCCACTTGAGGATGGGGTTGGCGAAGCGGTTGTCCCGTAGCCAGGCCTCCGCCCGCAGGATGAGCTGCCGCAGGTAGGCATTCTTCTCGCTCGGCTCCATGGTGGTGTTGGCATGCTGGCGGCGCACCCAGGCCATGGCGGTTCGCGAGTCGGAGTAGATGGGAATCCGCCTGTGCTCGGGGTTGTCGCCGCTGTTGAGCAGGGCAAGGGCGTGCACCAGGGCCAGGAACTCGCCCACGTTGTTGGTGGTGGCCTCAAAGGGGCCCTGGGAGAAGATGACCTCGCCCGTGCGGGTATCGACCCCCCTGTACTCCATCCGGCCGGTGCGCATGTTGCAGGCCGCATCGACCGAGAGGGACGGGTAGACCGGCGCGCCCACATCGGCCGTTGGCTTCCGCTCGCGGGGACGGCTCTGCTCGAAGGGCTGGTCGAAGGCTCGCTCGGCCTCCTCCCGGCTCTCGAAGCTCCGGAACTTCGCGCCGGTGTACTCCTCCACCTGAAGCTTGCACTCCGCCCAGGTCTCGTAGATGCCGGGCCGATGCCCTGCCCAGACAACGTAGTACTTCCTCTTCGCGGGTTTCGGCATGCTGACGGCTACTGCTGCAGACGGAAGATGTAGGCTATAGTCCCAATCTGATTGGCGGGGGCGGCACCGTCCACGTCGAAGCGCGACTCGCGCGCGGCACGCTCGGCAGCCCGGAGGAGGGCGGGGTCAAAGGTCGTGCTGCCAGCCACCCCGGCCTCGGCCCGGGTTACCCGCCCCTGGCGATCCACCCACACCTTGACGATAACCTTCCCGCTACGCTGGGACCTGTACTCCGGCCGGGGCAGGAGGAGCGCCCCCCTCCCGCCGAGGTTGAAGCTCACGCCACCACCGCCCGCTCCCCGGCCTACCCCCTGCGTCCCCGAGCCACCGCCCTGCCCGCTGCTCGCCCCCAGACCCTGCCCCTCGGGCGTACCCTGATTGCCCCTCCTACCCCCGCTGCCAGACCCCTGCGCCACCGTGGGCTCACTGCTGGCCTCACCGGGGAACAGGCTCTCCTGGTCCACCGTACGCTCGGGCGGAGCGGGCGTGGGGGGAGTAGGCGGCACCTCGCGGGGTGGCGCCGGAGTCGGCGGGGTGGGCTTGGACTCCCGGGGCTTCTTACGCTCCTTGGGCTTCTTGGGCGGACGGGGAGTGGATGGCTGCGGGGCAACGGCCGGCGCATCCTCGAAATCCTGGGTCATATTCTGCTCGGGAACATCCGGTGTGGCACGCTCTACGGGTGGCGGCGGGGGGGGCGTTGGCCTCGGCCGGGGTGACCTCGCCGGGGCGGAGCGCAGGCCCGCATCCTCGCTCCCGAAGCTCACGGCTATGCCCTCCTCGGCGGGTAGCGGCAGGGGCGTGACAAAACCGAAGAGGAGCAGGAAGAGCAGGAGCAGCAGCTGCACAACGAGGGTGACGGCCGCCGCCTTCAGCCGGTTCTCGGGGCTTGTATCTTTCCACTGGTACTTTGCGGACACTAGGCTCTTACCTTTCCTCGCTAATGGTTCTGCGGAACATGCACCCGGCCCTCAGGCCCAGAGCGGGCGCTACTTGTCTAGGGGTGAGGTGGCCAGGATGAGCTTGTAGTGGTTATCCTTGGCGATGTTCATGACCTTGACGACCTCCTCCACGGGCACGCTCCGGTCGGCATGCAGGGAGATGGTGGGGTCCTCCTCGTTGGCGAGCCGCTGCTGGAGGAAGGGCTCGAGCATGGAGAGCTGCAGGGGGGTCTGCTCCACGTAGTACTTCCCGTCCTCGGTGATGCTGACGGTGGTGATGGGCTTGGCGGCCGTCTGGCTGTTGCTGCGGGGCAGCAGGAGCTTGAGGGCGTTGGGGCTGATGAGCGTGGAGGTCACCATGAAGAAGATGAGCAGGAGGAACACGATGTCGGTCATGGACGACATCTGGAAGCCGGGCTCGACCCTCGTATTGCGCTTGAGCTTCATAGATACACCTCCGGCTAGGCTAGGGGCTCGTTGAGCAGGTCCATGAACTCCATGGTGTGGGCCTCCATGGAGAAGATGACACGGGCAACCCGCGCCACGAGGTAGTTGTACGCGAAGTAGGCCATAATCCCGACTATGAGGCCGGCCACTGTGGTGACCATCGCGGTGTAGATGCCACCGGAGAGGAGGCCCACGTCGATGTTGTTGCCCGCCATGCTCATGTCGTAGAAGGCCTGTATCATACCTATCACCGTGCCCAGGAAGCCAATCATCGGCGCGCCCCCGGCGATGGTGGCCAGCATGGGTAGCCCCTTCTCGAGCTTGGCCACCTCGATGTTGCCCACATTCTCCACGGCGGTGGTCAGGTCCTGCATCGGCCGACCGATACGGTCTATCCCCTTGAGTATCATGTTCGCCACGGGGGTATCCATGGTGATGCAGGCATTGCGCGCCGCGTCCATCTTCCCCTCCATGATGAAGTCCTTGATCTGGTTCATGAAGTTCTTGTCGACCCGGGAGGCCTTACGGATCTGGAGGAAACGCTCGAAGAAGATGTAGAGGCCTATCACCCAGAGGATGAGTAGGGGCAGCATGAGCCATCCCCCCTTCAGGGCCATGCTCCAAAGGCTGAGCTTAATCTCCGTGGCGGCGGGCGACTCCACCGCGCCTTCTACCTGGACCTGCAAAAGCGTGAACAATGCCATAACTCTCTGTTTTTGCTATGTGTGAGCGCACCGTACGTGCATGCGCACCGGGTGCAAAGGTAAACTATTTTCGCGAAGCTGGCCCACGGGTCGCCCTTTCAGCACGCGGGGCGCAACCGGCCATCCCCCACCCCGCTACAGGCCAATGTACACCTCCTCGGGCTCCTCAGACCCCCTGAACTCCTCGTACTCATCCTCCTCTTCCTCCTTGGCCTCCTTGTACTCCTCCGGCACGATGGGTGCCTCGGTCGGCGTGACCTCCTCGCGGGCCGCCATCTCCTCACGACGCAGCTCCTCCGGCCGCGGCTTCCGCTGCTGCTCCTTCTCCTCACGGAGCTCCTCGCGCTTGCGCTCCTCCTCCTCCCGGAGCCGCTCCCGCTCCTGCTGCTCCTCCTGGCGCACCCGCTTGCGCTCCTCACGGTCGCGCCGCTTCTCCTCCTTCTCCCGTAGGCGCTCCTCCTTGCGCTTGGCACGCTCTGCCCGCTGCTTGGCCCGCTCCTCCACCTTCTCCCGCACGTCCTCCACCCGGCGCTTGGCCTTCTTGAGCTTCTTCCTGGTGGCCTTGAACTTCCGCTCCCCCTTCTCCTCGAGCTTCTCCCCCTTCCGGAGCTTCTTCTCCCCCTCCTTCACCTGGCCCTTTATCTCCCGTTGCTGCTGCCGGTAGCTCGTCTTCAGCTCCCGCATCTGCCCCCGGATGTAGTGCCGCTCATCCTTCTCGGCCTTGTCCGCCTTCCGGCTCAGGTCCTTGAGGTTATGCTCGTAGACCTTCTGCGTGGCCTTGAGATTGCGGCGCTGGGCCTTGTACAGGCTCTCCCCCTCCTCCTGCATAATCTCCCCCTCGCTGACCATCTGCTTGGAGGCCTCCAGGCGGAGCTGCATGGCCTGGACCCGGTCCGCCGCACGCTCTATCTTGGCATTGCCCTGCTGCCCACCCGACACCGAGGAGCCCGACTGCTCCTGCACCTCCTCGGTATCCTCCGCGCCCACCCCGTCGGCATCCTGCGCGGCCACGGGCGCGTGCACGAAAAGCAGAAGAGCCACAAGCAGGGCGCTGACAACAGCCCCTACCTGTAGCTCCTTAATACGTACGCTAGAAAAAAGATTGGCCATAGTCCCCTAACTTTCTGCAACCCCCAGCGGTTGGTATGCCAAATGTAGGCAATTAGGCGGAACTGGCAAAATCCTTTTGACGGACGGCTACTCCTGGAGTATTTTCTCGGCCAGCGCCTTGGCGAGCGCGTCGGCCTTGGCCAGCGTCGGCGCATCGGCCCCGCCGTACATGTCGACCGGCTCGCCCACGATGGGCAGCTTCGCATTCGCGGCGAACTTCTCCAGCCCCTTCACGCCGCCACCGCCCCAGCTGTAGCCACCGAACAGCCCCAGATGCTTGTTGGCCACCCCGAGCAGCTCCAGCTCGTGGCACAGCGCCACCATCTTGGGGTGCATGTCGGTGTTGTAGGCCACCGTGCCGAGCAGCAGCCCCTTGTAGCGCCACACATCGGAGATGATGTACGACATGTCGGTCTTGGAAACGTCGTAGAACTTGATTTTCCGCACGCCGTTCAGCACCAGCTGCCGGGCCAGGTACTCCGCGAGCGCGAGGGTATGCCCGTACATCGACGCGACCGCAATCGTGGCCCCCACCTCGCCCTCCTGCCGGCTCCACACATCGTACTTGCCTATCACCCACCCGGGGTTTTCCCGCCATATCGGCCCGTGCGTCGCGCAGATGGTCTTCACCGGCACGCCATCGAGCTTGGCCAGCGCCCGCTGCGCGAACTTGCTGTACTTCCCGACGATGCACGAGTAGTAGCGGCGCATCTCATCCTCGTAGGCCGAGGCATCGAACTCGTCATCGAATATCTGGCCGTCGAGCGCGCCGAAGGTCCCGAACACATCGGCACGAACTTGAGCTTGTGGTGCCCCAGGTCGAGCTCATCGCCGTCGGCCACCTCCATGAACTCGGCCGCACCGGGGTAGTACTCATCCACCATCCGCTTGGTGAGCTTGTTGCCGATGAGCTTCACGCCCGGGAAGCGGCTCGCAATCATGGGGAGCGCGCCGCTGTGGTCGGGCTCCATGTGGTTGATGATGATGTAGTCCAGGCTACGCCCCTCGAGCACCCGCTCCAGCCGGCCAATCAGCTCCAGCGTGTTGGCCTCATGCACGGTGTCCACCAGCACGCACTTCTCGTCCACGATGACGTAGCTGTTGTAGGCCATGCCGTTATCCAGGGGCCACACCCGCTCGAAGAAGGTGGTGGACCTATCATTCACGCCCACCCAGTGGATGTGCTCCGAAACCTTAGCAGTATATATCATAGCAGTATTATTTTCGCTTTGCCACCGGCGGGCGAAGTTGACAGCCCGCCATCGCTCATTCTACAGGGAGATGGACCATCGCCACCAGACGCTCCTCGCGCCTAGCCCGGCTACTCGCTCTTCTTCTCGCCCTTGGCCTCCTTCGAGCCGAACACCCGGCTCAGGATTTTCTCGCCGAACTTCTTGGCCTTCCCGATGGGGTCTGTGCGTATCTCGGCCTCCTGCTCGCCTACCAGCGTGAAGAGACCCTTGAGCGCGCCCTTGGTCACGTAGGCGTTGACATCGGTGTCCATGGACTGCGGGCCATCGTAGTCAGGAACTGACGCACCCAGAATGGGCAGACCCTTCGCCCCGCTGTACAGCCCCATGACCTGATTGTACTGACCCGCCACCTGGCTCCAGATTGAGGTGAGGTCCTTGCCGATTACGCCCTGCACCACGGGGGTGAAGGTGGCGACGAGGGAATCGTAGGTCTTCGCCTTCAGGTAGTCAGTCGCGGAGTGCTGCCCCCCCTGCAAAATCTTCAGCCCGTCCTCGATGCTCATGTCCGTAATCGACCGCTTGAATATCTCCAGGGTCTTGCCATCGGCCGCCGCGGCCTCCGCCGCCTTGTTCATGAGGCTCACCAGCTCGGTCGTCGCCTTGCTGGCCATCTCGTTCACAAGGCTCTCCGCGCCGGGGATTTTTGAGGCATTTTCGGTGATGAACTGCTGCAGCTGGGCCACCTCCGGGGGGGCGAGAAGCCGGATGGCCTCATTGGCCGCGAAGCGCTTGGCCTCGTCCTTGGTGGCCTGCACCGTGCTCTCCTTGGCCCCCACCTCCAGCGCGGTCTTCAGGCCCTTGACTATCTCGTCCTGCGACAGCGGGCCGCTGCCGAGCCAGTCCGACAATTTGAAATCGGAAGAGGTCTTATCGCAACCGCTGAGCGAGAGCCCCACACCGAGGGCCGCCAGCAGGGCCAGACCGAGCGCCAAAACACGTCTCTTCATACCATTCCCCTCTTTTGATGAATAAATTCTGTGGAGCTGGCGGGAATCGAACCCGCGTCCATACAAGGAACCAGCCTGCCTTCTACATGCTTAGCTAAGGCTTGATTGTCGGGCCATGGCAGGCGCTTAGCCACCAACCATCGCCGTATCCTCTAAAGTTTCGCCCAGGGCGCGAGGCCACCCAGAGCTAGCCCTATATTTCCGGTGCCTCGGGTCGGGTCGCAACAGGGCGGTGCTACCCGGGAGACATCTCGTCGCCACGACTCCTGCGTGGAGATTAAGCCCGTCTTGCTTAGCAATGACTAGGCAGCGAGAGCGAAGTTGTTGTTGTCGCCACTTGCTTTTTGTTGCGCGCTAATTCGTAACGAGCGTAGCGCACGATGCTCGGCATGCTTACAAACTCATTCGGCTTGCTGTCAAAACCAAAGTCAGCCCCAGTAAAACAAAGAACACACAGCGCGCGCACCCACGCACCAGCCCGAGAGCCGCTAGGCCTCGGGCGCCATCCCCCCCGAGAAGGGGATGCTAATCTGCTCGCCCTCCTCCGGTAGCCGTATCTGGCCGTACGACTGCTCGTAGCCCCGCAGGTTCCCCTGCATGGCCAGCAGGAAGCGCTTGGCGTGGTCCGGGGTCATGATGACCCGGCTCACCACCCGGGGCGACTCCATGCCCGGCATGATGCGCGCGAAGTCGAAGACGAACTCCGAGCCGGAGTGGGTGATGATGGCCAGATTGGCGTACACCCCCAGCGACTGCTTCGGCGGCAAATCGAGCACATTCCCCTGCTGCTCCGGGGTCTCCTCCTGGTGAATTGGCATGGCGTAAATGCGGTTACTCGTCGCAAAGGTACTACAATTTCCCGAACTCCGGGGAAAGCGGCGAAAGTTCGACCACGCCCGCACCTCCGGAGGCCCGCCGGGCGGGGTATCGAAAGCGAGGGCTGACGCGCCTTGGCACGCCAGCCCTCGCAGGTTATTCTCTGGCCGGAGTGGCTACTTGCCCACGAAGTGGAAGTGGCTACCGTAGCGCTCGAAGGCCTCGCGGTCGAGCTGCTCGCGGAAGTCCGGATGCGCCACCGAGATGAGCAGGCGGGCGCGCTCCTGGAGGCTCTTCCCGCGGAGGTTCACCGCGCCGTACTCCGTCACGAACCAGTGCATGTGCGCACGGGTGGTGATGCAGTCGGCGCCGGTCTTGAGCGTATTCACAATCTTGCTCACCCCCTTGGCGGTCACGGACTGCATGGCGATGATGGGCTTACCCCCCTCGGAGCGGCCCGCGCCGTAGATGAAGTCCACCTGGCCGCCCACGCCGCTGAAGTGCATGGGGCCGATGGAGTCCGCGCACACCTGGCCGGTGAGGTCAATCTCGATGGCCGAGTTGATGGCGCAGGCCTTCGGGTTCTGCGCGATGACGAAGGGGTCGTTGGTGTAGGCCACGTCCTGCATGAGCACCTCGGGGTTGTCGTCGATGAAGTCGTACACCTTCTTCGAGCCCATCAGGAAGGTCGAGACAATCTTGTACTTGTCGATGGCCTTGCGCGCGCCGGTGATCACGCCCTTCTCCACCAGCTGGAGCACGCCGTCGGCGAACATCTCGGTGTGGATACCCAGGTCCTTGTGGTTGGTCAGCTGGGCCAGCACGGCGTTGGGGATGGCCCCGATGCCCATCTGCAGGCACGCGCCGTCCTCGATCAGCTCCGCGCAGTACTTGCCAATCTTCACCTCGTTCTCGTTGGGCGCGCCGTAGCCCGACTCCTCGAGCGGCTCGTCGTGCTCCACGAAGCGGTGGATGCGGCTCATCGGGATCATGGCATCGCCGTGGGCGCGGGGCACATGCTTGTTGACCACGGCGATGGTCGTCTCGGCCATCTCCATGGCGGCCAGGGTGGTGTCCACCGAGGTGCCCAGCGACACGTAGCCGTGCTCGTCGGGGGGCGACACCTGGATGAGCACCACGTTCACGGGGATCTCCCGGCGGCGGTACAGCAGCTGGGTCTCGCTCAGGAACACGGGGATGTAGTCCGCGAAGCCCGCCTGGGTCACCTTCCGCACGTTCTTACCCACGAAGAAGCTGTCGAGCTGGAATACCCCCTCGAGCTCCGGGGTCGCGTAGAGCGCCGGGGGCTCGGTGTGGAGGTGCCGCACCGTGATGTTCTTGAGGCCCTTCTCCTTGGCCACCTCGACCATGGCCTCCACCAGCACCTGGGGGGTCGAAACCACGCTACCCACGTGGACGCTGTCGCCGCTCTTGAGCACGCTGAGCGCCTCCTTGGCCGACATGAACTTGATCTTGCAATTCGCCATAATATCCTATCTCCTTGACTTTAAATTACTACACAAATGTGAAGATTGACTGCAGCTGCAACAGGTCGAACAGATCCTTGACCCCCTGCTGTGGCCCCTTGAGGCTGAGCGCCCAGTTGTGCTCCTTGCACAGGCGCAGCAGGCTCAGCAGGGCACCGACCCCCGACGAATCGATGTAGTCCAGGTTGGCCAGGTCGAGCTCGAGCGAGCCGCCCTCGCCCTTCACCAATGCCAGCAGCTCGCTCTTCACATCCCCGACATTGGAGACGCTCACCCGGCTGTGTGGCTCGAAGCTCACCCGGGTCACACCACCCGATACACTTTCCTTCAACATGCTCTATCCGTTTTTCGTTCTTTGTTCCACGTACGCACGGAGCTCCCCGATGGCGCTGGCTATCCCCTGCTGTATGGCCTGGCAGCTGGCCCCGAGCCGCTCGCCGGGGGCCTCCCCCCCGTCCAGCAGCCGCTCCAGCTCCTTGAGCTGCCCGGCCAGCGAGCGCAGCCCTATCGAGGCGGAGCTCCCCTTGAGCTTATGGGCCACGGCCCGGAGCTCCGCCAGGTCGCCCCGCTCAAGGCCCCCCTCCAGCATGCCCATCAAAACCCCTGCCTGCTCCTCGAACAGCCGCAGCAGGTCCGCAAGGATCGAGCTGTCGTCCGACACGAGGGCCTCGAGCCAGTCCCTATCCAGAATAAGCACGTCTCCATCCGCTGTTGCCATATGAAAGCTCTAGTATATTCTAGGCAAATGTAGGTATTTTTTTCTCCTCGCAAAGCATCCGGCCCTAACAATACGTTCTGCAGCGACAAATCCTCTCCGCCAAAAGCCCTAACTTCGCGCCATGAAGCTCGAGATTGTACTCATAGACAGGACCGACCAGGCCTACCTCCAGACCGGCCTCGACCTCTACGCCAAGCGCTTACAGCACTACTGCCGACTCCAACTCACCGTCCTGCAGTCGGCCGCCGCCTGGAGCAAGCTCAAACCCGACGAGCTCAAGCAGCGGCAGGGCGAAATGCTCCTCAAGCGCGTCGCCCCGGGTCCGGCGGTCTACCGGCTCGACGAGGGGGGGCAGCAGCTCTCCTCCCGCCAGCTCGCGAGCCTCATCGAGCGGGAGGACCTGTACGGCTCAGGCGGCATGACCCTCATCATCGGCGGGCCGTACGGCTTCTCACCCGAGGTTCAGGAGGCCTACCCCAGGGCCATCTCGCTCTCCCGCATGACCTTCTCCCACCAGATGGTCCGCCTCCTGCTCATCGAGCAGCTCTACCGCGCGTTCACCATCATACGGGGCGAGCCCTACCACCACGACTAGCCCAGCATGGCATCTCCCCGGAGCATCCGCTACACCCTCGGCCTCGGGGGCAACATCCGCCCGAGGCGCAGCGCCCTCAGCCAGGCCATAGATCTCATCGCCACCCGCTGCGGCACGGTCGAGGCCCTGAGCCCCAGGTACATGTCCGAGCCCTGGGGCTTCGAGGCCGACACCTGGTTCATCAACCAGAACATCACCCTCCTCTCGGACCTCCCCCCCCTGGCGCTGCTCGACCACCTGCTGACCATAGAGCACGAGCTCGGCCGGCGACGCAATCCGCTCAGCAGCGCCTACGCCTCCCGCCCCATCGACATCGACATCCTCCTAGCCGGGGACCTCCGCCTGGACCACCCCCGCCTCCAGATACCCCACCCCCACCTGGCCGCGCGGCGCTTCGTCCTCCTCCCCCTCCTGGACCTCCTCCCCCACGGGGTGCACCCCACCCTCGGCACCAGCTACGCCGAGCTGCTGGACAGCTGCCCAGACAGGGGGGCATGCGAGAAAATCTAGCCCGAAGCGCCCTGCTCGCTGGCGAACCACTCGGCGTAGGAGGTCCGCGTCTCGTGTAGGCGGAGCGAGAACAGCGACACCCCGGCGGGCAGCAGGGGCATCAGCCGCCCGGCCATCCACTGCAGGAGGTTCTCGCAGGTCGGCTGGAAGGGGAGCTCCACCACCCGCATCCGCCCATCGAGCAGCCGGGTAAGCTCTGCCCAGCTGCCCCCGCGCACCATGAGGCTGTGGTCCAGACAGTCGATGACGGCCGTGTGGACGCAGCGCTTCAGCACGCCGAAGTCTATCAGCATGCCGTCCTCCGGGTGGCCCGGCTCGTCGCGCGGCACCCCCCTGATGGTGACGAAGAGGCGGTAGCTATGCCCGTGGATATTGGCGCAGCGCCCCCGGTAGCCCGGCAGGAAGTGCGAGGCCTCGAAAGCGAACTCCTTGGTGAGACGTACTATCATCGCGATGTGGAGATGGATGGTAAAACGGGGGGAGCACCATACTATAGGGTGAGGCTACTTCACCCGGTCGGGGTGCTGCTCCACGAAGCTGGCCCAGGAGCTGGCCTGGCCCGGCTTCGGTCTGCCCCCCACGGCCTGGTAGTAGTGGCCCTGGTAGTAGTGGCAGAGGGCCACGGCCAGCGCATCGGTCGCGTCGAAGTGGCGGAGGCTGTCGAGCTGCACCCCGGGGAACTGCTTGGCCAGTAGGCCCTGCACCTGTTCCTTGCTCGCGTCGCCGTTGCCCGTGACGGCCATCTTGACCTTCAGCGGCGCGTACTCCTCCACCTGCAGGCCCTTGGATATGGCGGCGGCGATGGCCACCCCCTGCGCCCGGCCGAGCTTGAGCATGCTCTGGGCGTTCTTGCCGAAGAAGGGCGCCTCGATGGCCACCTCCGTGGGGTGGAACTCATCCACCAGGGCCGCCACGCTGCTGTATATCAGGTCCAAACGCTCGAAGTGCCCCCCACCCACCATGAGGCCTATCGAGCCGCAGGCGATGAAGCGGGGCTTGGACAGCTGCTCACCGGCGACTAGCCCATAGCCCATGATGCGCGAGCCCGGGTCTATGCCCAGGACGATACGCCCACTGGCCAGCGACTCCCACTCCGGGGCGAGCAATGCCGCAACGCGTCCCAAGGGCTAGCGGGTCTTCTGCTCCCACTGCAGCTCCTCGGCCCCCACGTAGGGCTGCAGCGCCCTCGGGATGCGGATGCCGCTCTCCGTCTGGTGGTTCTCCAGCAGGGCCGCCACGACGCGCGGCAGGGCGATGGCGCTGCCGTTGAGCGTGTGGGCCAGCGCGGGCTTCTTCTCGCCCTCGGGCCGGTAGCGCAGCTGCAGACGGTTGGACTGGAAGTCCTCGAAGTTGCTCACCGAGCTGACCTCCAGCCAGCGGTCCTGGGCCGCGGAGTAGACCTCCAGGTCGTAGGTCAAGGCCGAGGTGAAGCTCATGTCGCCCGCGCAGAGCTTCAGCACGCGGTAGGGCAGCTCCAGCTTCTGGAGGATGGTTTCGACATGCTGGACCATCTCCTCGAGCCGGTCGTAGGACCGCTCCGGCCGCTCGATGCACACAATCTCCACCTTGTCGAACTGGTGCAGGCGGTTGAGCCCCCGGACATCCTTGCCGTAGGAGCCAGCCTCGCGCCGGAAGCAGGGCGTGTAGGCCGTGATGGCCACGGGGAGCTGCCACTCCTCGAGGATGGCGTCGCGGTAGATGTTGGTCAGCGGCACCTCGGCGGTCGGGACGAGGTAGAGGTCGTCGAGCGGGCAGTGGTACATCTGGCCCTCCTTGTCGGGGAGGTTGCCGGTGGCGTAGGCGCTCTCGGCATTCACCAGGATGGGGGGCTGTATCTCCGTGTAGCCGGCGCGGGTGTTCTCGTCGAGGAAGAAGTTGACCAGCGCCCGCTCCAGCCGCGCGCCCATGCCCCAGTACACGGGGAAGCCGCTGCCGGTGATCTTCACGCCCAGCTCGAAGTTGATGATGCCCAGGCGGGTGGCTATCTCCCAGTGCGGGAGCGCCCCCTGCGGCATACGGGGCATCTCGCCCTCGGCGCGCACCACGAGGTTGTCGTCAGCACTCATACCCTTGGGGACGGACTGGTGCGGCGCGTTCGGCAGGGCGACCAGCAGCTCCTTCAGCTCACGGTCGAGGGTGTCCAGCAGCTCCCCCCCGCTCCGGATGCGCTCCTTGAGGGTGGCCACCTGCTGCTTGGCCTCCTCGGCGGCCGCCTTCTCCCCGGCCTTCATAAGCGCGCCAATCTGCCGGGAGGCGGTGTTGACCTCGTGCTGCAGGGTGTCGAGTATGGCCTGCTGCTCGCGGCGAGCCTGGTCCTTGGCCAGAATGAGGGGGACGTGCTCCTCGGCCGCAAAGCCCTTGCGGGACACCCGCTCGATGATGTCCTGCGTCTGCTCGCGGAGCTTCTTTAGGGTAAGCATATGTCTATCGTGTTAGCCCCCGGGCGGGGGGAGTGTATCCTACGGGACACAAAGGTAGGAAAAATAGGGGAATGGGGGGATCTCCCCACCGCCAGCCTTGGGGTCACCCCCGCGCACGAAAAGGCCGGAGGCCCTACTGCGCGTAGGAGCTCTCCGGCCCGATGCCCGTTTGGCGGTCTCCTACTGCTCGCGGGGAACCACGGAGATGTAGGACTTGCCCCCGGCCTTCTTCTTGAAGGTCACGTAGCCGTCCACCAGCGCGAAGAGGGTGTGGTCGCGCCCCATGCCCACGTTCAGGCCCGGGTTGTGCACCGTGCCCCGCTGGCGTACGATGATGTTGCCGGCCTTGGCGAACTGCCCGCCGAATAGCTTGACCCCTAGTCGTTTAGAGTGTGAGTCGCGTCCGTTCCTAGAACTGCCGACCCCTTTTTTGTGTGCCATCTACGTCTATCTCCTATCTCTTTGGTTAGGCAACTATTTCGTCAATCTCAATCTGGGTGAACAGCTGGCGGTGGCCCCGCTTCACCCTGTAGCCCTTCCGCCGCTTCTTCTTGAAGACGATGACCTTATCGCCCTTGACGTGCTCGAGCACCTTGGCGTTAACCTTGGCGCCGGCCACGGTCGGTGCCCCCACGGTGATGGCGCCGTTGTTGTCCACCAGAAGAACGTTGTCAAACGCCACGCTCTCGCCCGGCTCATGGGCCAGCCTGTGCACAAAGATCTTCTGCTTCGGCTCCACCTTGAACTGCTGCCCTGCAATTTCTACAACTACGTACATATGTCTATCCTCTTTGTCTCTTCAGATTCAAGTCCACCACGGGGGGTGGGTACATCACGCTCCTAACGAAGCGCGAAGGTAATATAATTTGCGGGATATCAAAAGTTCTCTGCGATGTGCGGCGTTTGTGTGTATTCCCGCCCTCGACTCACCCCCTGCCCGATGCCATTAGGATGGCGTGTATCTCCCGTTGGCCCAACCCGGCGGTGTTACTGCGCCATCAGCATATACCGCCCGGCGAGCAGCACACCGGCCAGGAAGCCCAAGCCCACGAGGAGGAGGGTGATGAGAGCAATGATACGGTTGGTTCTGAGCTCCCGGCGCAGGGCGTTGTTGTCCTCGAGCAGCATGTTGCACTGCTCGGCCAGCGCGGCTTGCCCTTGGGCCAAGTCCCGCTGCATGGATTGTTACAGATAAGGCCCGCTCGCTTCTTCCCCCGCACGCTACAGCCACTGCGCAACCCCACCGTGGTGCGAGCAGGTACCCCGCCGGTTTTTGGAGTAGCTGTAGGTGCCGTCGCGGCATATCGCCGTGGGGGAGCCAGACTGCCTTCTACGCTTCTTGGAGCGGTAGGAGAGCTGGTTCGAGCCCGAATAGCTCGTATGGCTCGATGATGAGCCGTAGGTGGACCCACCGGAATGGCTGCTAGTGGACCGGCTCGACGGCGGGCTGTACGTATACCCCCCGGAATGCTGGTCGCTCGGCTCGGGGATAGCCCGTTCAGGCTCTGCCTGGCCCGGCGCGCTCACGACGGGCAGCTGCGACTCCCTGTAGTTGTAGAGGTCCTCATCCTCAAGCTCGTCCAGGCTGATGTAGCCCAGCTTGCCATCGACCCTCAGGCGAACCCACGAGGGGTTGCTCTGCTTAGCCCAATCTATGGTGAGCCGCGTCCCCGGCTGCACCGCCCCGAGGCTCTCCGCCGCCGCGCTGGGCGTAGCCCGGAGGGTGGCCCGGTCTGGCACCACGAATTTCTGCACCTGCGCGCTCAGGCTGGGCGACAGCATGCACAGCGCCACAAGTATTTTCAGCATTATTCCCCTCATAATATTTGCCTTCTACTTACATCTAAACGATTGCTATGCCAACACCCATGGCAATAAAACCAATGACTATTGCGGGTCCTACCGAATATCCCACGCCCTTCTCGCTCGCAAAACGCTCAAGATAAGCACGTATCACGACGTAACGAAGCAAGAGATATGCCACTAGATTGATCGGTATACACCAGTACCATGCCAAGGGCAAAGCAAAAACAAGAGATACGACAGGCAACACCCATATACCCAGTATCATAGCCAAATCTCCCAGCAGGCTATCAACCCACTCAGGGTTCATCTTCAAATTGTTTGGAGTTTTCGCTAACGCTGCGAGTGAACCTGCTGTCCAGAACAGGAAGACAGAAAGAATGAGAAGTAGTATCCCCATGATTATCCAACCATTTACCGTACCAAAAGATACATTAAATCAGCAAAATTAAAGGCAAGTAGCCCTAACGGCTATACCTGTATGCCATTGTACATTCCGATTTCAATCAAATTCTTCCCCCGGTTCCTGCTCATCCTCCTCCGCATCGGCCAGGAGGTCATCAGCAGGTTCATACTCTGCCTCCTCGGGCCCAATGGCCTCCATCCTCTCAACGTCGCTTGGCACCTCCATCCCGTCTATCCCCTTGCTCTCCTCCGACTCTATAGCCTCCATCCCCTCAATTTCGCCCACCTCCATGCCATCAATCCCGTCCATCTCCTCGCTCTCCTCCGGCTCTATGCCCTTGACATCGAACTGACTGAGCTCTTGGAGGCCACCCACCTCGTACTCCGAGAGGAATAGCAACCGCCAGTCCAGCCGTTCGCGGCAGGAGAAGATGGTCTCCACCACTCGGCTCAGCGAGCGGTATAGGTGCTGCGTACCCATGGGCTCGCCGACCAGCAGGGTGTGCTTGGCCACGTTGCTCCCGAGGTTCCCCTCCGCGAAGTGGGAGAAGGGGCGGATGCTGTCCTCCATCATGCGCTTGAGCATGCTGTGCTGCTCGGAGTTCTCGCTGGCGCTCTGTAGCCAGTCGGCCATGTAGCTCTCGGGCGGGTAGGCGTAGCGCTGCAGCTCTGAGGAGAGCTTCGGGATGGCCACAGCCAGCCCCTTGGCGAAGGGGTCCTCCTCCCCGCCCTCCTTGGGGTACAGGCTCTCCCAGAGCGTCGTGCAGAGATTGTCGGGCACGAAGGCCTTGTCCTGCACGCGCTTGAGGGCCTCAAGCATCTGCTCCCCCGTCTGCACGGAGAACAGCAGGCGATGGGGGCTGGGCGTGCTCGGGGGCTTGGACAGCACCTGGCTTGCCCAAGTATGTTCCGCCTCGAAGCGGTCTATCCACCCCGTCAGGCGCTCCCTTACCCCCTGCAGGTAGCGCCAGGTGCAGGTCGCCATGAAGAAGCGGTAGCGCGCGTTCAGCGACAGCTCGTGCCGGTCAGGGCCGATGTTCTGTGGCCTCTCCTTGGTCCAGCCTATCCACCGGAGGAAGCGTTGCCACAGGCTCAGCACCTCCTCGGGCTCGTCGAACGTGTCCACCTCCCACGCGCTGTCCACGCCCACGCTCGCCTCCATCTGCGCGATGAGCATTTCCCATTCGCCCAACGCCTCCTGCACCGTAAGGCTGGCTTTACCAGTGGCGTGCACGTACCTCCAGCGGCGCAGGTCGTCGAGGGCGGGTAGCCGTCCCTTCTGCCTCCAGAAGGGGAGGAGGTCGGCGGCGGCGGCGTATATCTGGGCCAGTAGGTCGTCCGAGCGGGAGTAGGAGTCGATATCTATCTGCTCCACCAGGCAGGGGGACACCTCCCCGAGGAAGCGGTCGAGCAGGAAGAGCTTGTGGTATATCCCCACGCTGGTGCTGTTGCAGTAGGAGGCCACGGTGCGGAGCAGGTCCTGCTGGAGGAGCTTCTCCACCTCGCTGGCCACGTACTCGGGCGAGTCCATGTAGCGGGTGAGCTTGGTGTTGGACACGCACATCTCATTGTAGGACACCATGAGGCGGGTGACCTTGTCCTCCACCGGCTGCACCGTGACGGCCCGCCGGGCAGCCCCATCGAGCCGGTTACCCGCCTGCAGGTAGACGTGGGCCAGGGCACCCGCGATGCACTGCAGGTCATCCTGGTCGAGGTAGAAGCCCGACATCCCGAGCGTGAGCTGGCGCGGCGCCCAGCTACCCCGGAACTCCGCGCTGGTCACCATCCGCCTACACGCCTCGAGGTAGCCCGCGAGCAGGCGGGTGAGCATATCGAGGTTCAGGTTGAGGTGGCGGTCGTCCAGGTTCTGGTTGTCCAGCAGGATGAAGCGGTACTCCAGGCCCTCCTCCCGGCCTATGGCCTCCACCATCTCGCACAGCTCCTGCTTGCACTGGGGGGTCATCTTCTCCACGACCTCCCCGCCCCACAGCCGGTGGACCAGCTGGGGCAGCAGGAGTATCGTCCGGAAGTAGACCTCGTAGTTCCGCTGCTGGGCCAGGTCCTGGAAGAGGTGGAAGAGCGTGAGCAGGGACTGGCTCTCCACCCGCCCCTCGCGGATGGGGTAGAACACGTCCACCTCGATGATACGCTGCTCATCGGTCAGCTCGTCGAGGCGGATGAACTGCTGGTACTTCAGGTCGATGTCCCGGCGCAGCGCGTCAGCCCGCTCCCACTCGCCCACGCCATCCACCGAGATGCCCTCCTCGGTGCGCAGCGCGCGGGAGAAGAGATACCCGTGCTGGGCGGGCGACTCCTCGCCGAGCGCATCGAAGCCCTCCAGCTCCGTCCTAAGGGCTTCTACGAGGTCATACGCCTCGTCGAAACCGATAATCCACTGGGGACGTATCATGCGCCAGGTACCTCCTTGACTATCAGGTTGACCTCCTGCTCCAGCTGCTCCAGGGTGCCGGCAAAGCCCTTATCGCCCTGCATCTCCTCGATGGACCGCTCGCCAATCTGCGCGAAGTCGGAGAGGTACACCACCCCGTCCTCGGCCTTGGCCCGCTGCATCAGCTCGGAGTACTGCGACTGGCCCATGCCGTCGACCTTCGTCTTCAGGGTCTGGTGCAGCTCCTTCCCTATCTTGGGCAGAAGGGCGCAGAAGTTGGCGTAGGCCTCATCGCGGTAGCAGCCCCGGTGCAGCTCGTGCCAGTACTGGTTGAGCGCGCTGCCGAGCGTCTTGCTCTTGATGCGGTACACCCCGTTCGCGTTCTCTATCTCGCCCAACAGCAGGCCCATCACCCACAGCTGCAGGTTGCTCTGCTTGCCGGTGTCCTCCACGGGGTATATGCTGAACATGTCGCGGGTCATGCGCTCGAATATCTCCCCGTCGATGTGGAAGCAGATGCTGTTCTCGTCGCGCATGCGCCGCTCGTAGAACTGGGCGCAGGTCGACACCGGGCTCACGGCGTAGACAGGCACCGCGGCGTTGAGGCGTAGGAGGGCGATGCGGTCGTGCATGGGGGTCTTGACGAAGGTGGGGCGGATGTCCTCGGCGATTTTCTCCACCATCTGGCGCACGCGGGTGCACTGGGGGCTGGTCAGCGAGGGCAGACCCACCACGAAGGTGCGCACCAGCGAGGGCTCGTACTTATGGCCCATGTAGTCGAACTCCAGCATGGGGCTGCTCTTGACCACCATCTTGCGCGCCTCCTGCTCCAGCTCCTCGTCGTTCATCATGGCCAGGCGGTCCTCTATGGACCACGGGGGCAGCAGGCTCTTCTGGTCGACAAAGGCCCGGAGCTTGCGCCCCACCATCTCCGCCGAGCCCCCGAGGAGGTCGGCCAACAGCTTGGCGCTCTCGGCGTACGTCTCCTCGTCCAGGTTCACCCCCGGGCCGTGCTGCGAGCAGAGGGCATCGGAGAGGTCGATAACGAAGTCGCGCGAGAACTTATCGCCCCTCGGGTTGCGCAGCGCCGAGGCCTCCTCCTGCTTGCTCTTCTCGAGCTGGCGCAGGGTCCCCAGCATGTCGTGCAGCTGGTGCTCAAGGCGGTTGAGCTCCTCGTCCAGCATGCCGAATACATCCTTGGCCCCCTTGCGGCGCGCGATCTCGTTGACCTCCTTGGCCAGCCTGTAGCTCTCCTCGCAGATCTCGGCGCACAGCTCCTTCTTCTTCCCCTTCGAGAAGGGGTTCCACCCGGCCACGGTCTGCAGCTCGTCGAGCAACCCCTCGCTGCCGTGCTCCAGGCCGATGTTGACACGCAGACGCTCCACTAGCTGATACTTCTCGGCTATCTCACCGTTCATCTCATCCAGGTAGATGTTCACCTGGCGGCGCAGCTCCGCCACGATCTCTATGGTGTTGCCCAGGCCGTGGGGGCGGGCCAGCTCCTCGGTGAGGAAGCGCCACAGCTGGCCGCTGAGGCTCTCCATCTTCTGGCGCACCTGCTCATCGAGCGGCTTGGGCTGCACGAGCTGCAGGTACGACTGCACGTCCTGCCGCTCCGAACCCGGCGTCAGCCCCTCCAGCGGGTAGGAGGGCTCGGGGTGCTCCATGAGGTAGTCTATCATGTAGTTGTTCTGGTCGCCCCCGTTCTCCCGTATCTGCACGTCGGGCAGGTCTATCCAGCGGTTCGCCAGGCCGGCATTGTCGGCGTTCGCGTCCGCGCTCGTGAAGTGGCCCAGGAGGCGGGCCATCACGTGGTTGCTGTAGAGGCCCCGGAGGCGTGGCGTGTCTATCATCGCCTCGCACACCCCGATGCCGGTCACCCACGCCCGCTTGTTCTTCACGCTCAGGCTCCCCCCCGACATGTAGGTGATCACGTTGTCCCACATCGAGGCCAGGTTGCCGAAGTCGCGCACCACCAGGGAGAGCGAGATGCCCATCATCTCCTCGATGTGCGAGGCGAGCGCCACGTTGGCCCCCATCTCGTTGCGGTTGTCGAACATGGTGACCAGGTCGAACACCGGGCGGCTGATCTGCTTGCGCCCCTCGAGGGTGCTAATCTCTATCGGCTTGCTCGGCTCGGCCTCCATCAGGTAGTCCAGGTCCATGCTTGCCGCGAAGGCGTTCGGCTTCACGTTGGCCACCTGCGGGCTGGCGGGCGACACCCCCAGCTGGGTGATGAATATCTCCGGCAGCAGCAGGTAGGCGTAGGAGCCGTACTCGGTCTGCCCGATGTCGGCCATCTGCTCATGAATCTGCAGGCCCACGTCGATCAGGATGCCGCTGCCCGTCCCCCCGGCGATGGAGCCCAGGGTGTACACCTCGATTTTGCCCGGCATGGAGGTGAACTCCGTGTCGTCCACCCGCTTGGTGGAGGTGATCTTGTTGATCTGCACATTCAGCTTGGCCTTGAACTCCTTGCTGCGGCACATGATGGCGAAGCGCCCGTTGCTGCGCACCTGGCCCGCCCCCTGGCTGAGGTTCAGGAGGCTGCGCTCGTTGTTGCGCGGGAGCCACGAGAAGCCCTCGCGGTTGCGCTGGAGGATGTCCTGCGGGGCCCGCACGGTGATGTTGCACATCTCGTCCCCGTTGAGCGACACCTCGCTGGCCAGCTCGTCGTCGTTGAAGCGCAGGCGGGTATCCTCGTCCAGCAGGTGCAGGGAGGTCCGCAGCCCGCCCTTCGAGTCGTCCGTATCCACCCCCAGGAAGCCTATCATCGGGGGTATCTTCCCGTAGGTCAGTAGGAAACGTCGTTTCAGGTGCAGGATGGAACGTATCCCCGTGCCCCCAACGCCCACAAAGAGCGTCTTCCGTAATTGTTCAGCCATTATCTCTCGTATTTATCGTTTTCATTAGCGCAGCTGCAGGGTGCTCCCATCGCCCGCCGCTTGCTGCTTTACCATGCTGTAGTCCACATTGCACTCCAGGCGGAGGCTCAGGCCGTAGGGCCGCCCGTTCTCCACCGACACGGGGTACTTCCGGCTCGGACCCTTCTTCAGCACCAGGTCGCCCCCATCGAACCAGGCCACCTGCACGTAGTCCACCCGCCCCACCAGGAAGCGCGCGAACAAGCCCTGCCGCCGCTTCTTGGCGGTGAACACCACCCGGTAGCGCCCCCGCAGCGAGGCGGACTTCACGCCCGTCGGGGTCTGCACCTGCGCCTTGTTCGCCCTCGATATCGGGGGGAACAGCAACCGCCGAAGCACCAGGCCCCAGAGCAGCAGCAGGGCCAGCAGCAGCACCGAGCCCCAAATCAGGGCGAGCTTCAGGGGATTGACCCGCCGGTCGTAGTCGAACACCCCCTCCACCTGCCGGTCGGGCTGCACGAACTGGCAGCCAGGGGCATCGAGCCGCGCCTGCACAAGGTAGGTCCCGTCCTCGAAATCATCGGGCAGCAGCAGCTCGCACCGCAGCGTCCGCCCCTTGCTGGTGGCCGCCACGGGCAGCTGCACATCCGCCATATCCCCGCGGAGGGTCACCCCCGCCCCACGCAGGTCCACCGGCGAGTTGTCGCCGAAGAGCGGCTTCTGCGCCATGCTGAGGTGCAGCGTGCCCTTCTCGCGCGCTATCTGCGCATCCTCGCTCCACTCCAGGTCCACCTCCACGGGGACCACCCCGGGCTTCTCCTCCCGGAACGCGAAAGCCGCGTAGCTATCCACCTCGGGCACCACGCGGATGCTCAACTTGGCGCTGCGGGTATGGCGGTTGAACAGGCGCAGCGGGATGGGCCGCACGATCTTGGGCACCTCCCCGCCCCCGGCGCTGACGATGGCCAGCTGGAAGACCGAATCGCGCCCCATCATCTCGGGCTGCGACAGCGCGCTCTCGGCCGAAAGCTCCAGCACGCCCTGCTTGGGCAGCAGCTTCACGCTCAGGCCCTTCAGCAGGTCGGCCCCCTTCCCCACCAGCCGGCAGGGAATGGCCACCTCCCCCTCGAGCTCCTCACCGTTGAGCAGCTCGGCCGACAGGCGCGCGCTGTGCGACCTATCGGTGTACACATTCCACACCACGGGCTCGCCCAGGTACTGCACCATGGCTGGGAAGCGTATCCCGTCCACCACGGCCACGTTGCGCAGCCCCTCGAGCGTCTGCTGCGTCTCCTGCTCGTGCGCCGCCCGGGCCAGACGGACGTAGCAGAGGAAAAGACGCCCCTTGCTGCGCTGCTGCTGCTGCTCCCACGCGCCGCTCCTTAAATGGTTGATAAACTCCCGCTTCACCCGCTCCTTGGTCTCCGGCGTGCCCGGCGGGAGGTTCGGCTTGCCGTCGGTGCAGATGATGATCTGCGAGTACGCCTCGTTCTCCACCCAGCGCTGCGCCTCCTTCCACGCAGCCAGCGTGTTGGTCCAGCTCCCGTCGGGCCGGTTCGCCTCGTTCTCCAGGAAGCTGACGGCCTGGCTCGCACCCTGAATGGGGGGGTGCACCACCTCGTCGAAACGAAGGAATACCACCTCGCAGTCCTGCTTCTCCCGCTTGCGGAGGTCGGACAGCAGCAGGTCGCGCGTCCGGTCCCACACGTCCTCATTGCCGTTGTAGCCCCACATGCTCTTCGACCAGTCCAGCACGTAGATGTAGCGCATCCTCGCCCCCTGGGCCACGGAAATGCCCAGGCCCACCATCAGGACTAGGCAGCCCAAAAATCGTAGAATTCTCCTCATTATCCGAACCATCGAGTTTGACAACACGAACCTGCAACGCACGAAAAAAGGCCCCCCGCAGCGCGGAGAGCCAAGCACCCAAGCTCCGTGACGGAGATGAAAGGGTCTAAATTATTGTAATTTTTGGAAAACTGGAGGGGGGGGGTAAACCGCACACGCCCACCAGCTAGCTATGAATGCCAGAGACTGGCAGGCGCTACGGGGGCGGATATGCAGACGATACCGTTTCATTTCGCAAAGCTATCAATAAAAATGCAGAAAACAAGGGGTGCGGCGCAAAAGGCCCGCCCGGGGGGAATCGCCCCCAGCGCGCCGCGCCCTTTTCTCCCCATTCTTTATATCTTTGCGGGCGCTAAGCGGGATTTTACGGGATACAAACGTAGCGCATGGATTCTATCAAGACCGTCCTCTCGACCCTCCTGACCCTGGCCGGCTCGCTGGGCGTGTTCCTCTACGGGATGAAGCTCCTGAGCGAGGGGCTGCAGAAGGTGGCCGGCGACAAGATGCGCGACCTGCTGGCGGCGATGACCAGCACCACCATCAAGCGGATCATGACGGGACTGCTGGTCACGGCCGTGGTGCAGTCCTCCTCGGCCACCACGGTGATGGTCGTGAGCTTCGTCCAGGCGGGCCTGCTGAGCCTGATTCAGGCCGCCGGGGTCATCATGGGGGCGAACGTCGGCACCACCATCACGGCCTGGATCATCGCCCTGCTGGGCTTCAAGCTCAACATCGGCGCGCTCTCCCTGCCCCTTATCGGCATCGCGGCCCCCCTGCTCTTCAGCAAGCGCGACGGCCGCCGCTCCCTGGGCGAGCTCATCCTGGGCTTCTCGCTCATCTTCCTGGGCCTGGCCTACCTCAAGGACGCCATCCCCAACCTGCAGGACTACCCGGCCATCCTCGAGGCCCTGGGCCGCTTCTCCAACCTGGGCTTCTTCTCGGTGGTGCTCTACGCCCTCATCGGGGCGGTCATGACGGTGGTGGTCCAGTCCTCCTCGGCCACCATGGCCCTGGTCCTGGTCATGTGCTCCAACGGCTGGATCGGCTTCCCCATGGCCTGCTCCATGATACTAGGCCTGAACGTGGGCACCACCGTCACGGCCATCATCGCCGCCGCGGTGGGCAACATATCGGCCAAGCGCGCCGCCTTCTTCCACCTCATATTCAACATCTTCGGCCTCATATGGGGGCTGGCCGTCTTCTACCCCTTCGTCGACCTGGTGAGCTACATCACCGTGCAGGGCGGCATGGAGAACCCCGGCGCGAGCCTGAGCTCCATCCCCTTCGCGCTGTCCATGTTCCACACCCTCTTCAACATCGCCAACGTGCTCTTCCTGGTCTGGTTCACCCCCCAGATCGCCCGGCTCATCGTACGGCTCATGCCCCTGGGGGAGAACGAGGACGAGGAGTTCCGCCTGCGCCACCTCAACGTCGGCACCCTCTCCACCGGCGAGCTGGCCCTCGACCTGGCCCGCAAGGAGACCATCGTCTTCGCCCGGCGCGTCCGCCGCATGTTCAACATAATGCGCAGCATGATGGGGAGCCAGAACGACAAGGAGCTGCAGCAGATCTACGAGCGCGTCATCAAGTACGAGAACATCAGCGACCGCGTGGAGGTCGAGATCGCCAACTACCTCGGCCAGATAAACAGCTCCGACATCTCCAGCGAGGCCAACTCCCTGCAGCAGGCCCTGCTCAAAATCATCGGCGACATCGAGAGCATCGCGGACTACTGCGACAACGCCGCCAAAATATGGATGCGCAAGCGGAAGATGGGCGTGGAGTTCAGCCAGGATGTGCAGGGGAAGATTGACCGGATGTTCGACCTGGTCGACGGGGCCTTCGCCGTCATGGAGCAGAACCTGACCGGGGACTACAACCACCCCGACCTGGAGGCCGCCTACGCGTGCGAGGACCGCATCAACCGGCTGCGGAACGAGCTGCGCGCCGAGCACGTCAAGAACATAGAGGACGGCATGTACAGCTACCAAGCCGGGATATTCTTCTCCGACATGTACTCGCAGTGCGAGCGCATGGGCGACAACATCATCAACATCACCGAGGACATCGCCGAGATGCACACGCCCATCAAGGGCCTGGACACGGACGAGGAGGAGGCGCGGCTGGACTAAGCCAAGGCAGCCCGGCACTAAGAACGCATGAAAAAAGGGTGGGCAACCGAGGTTGCCCACCCTTACTTATCCTCCCCTATCGGGGTTCGCTACCTCTCGGTATGCACCTACTCCTTCACCAGGCGGAGGGCCTGGCCGTCCACCCGCAGGATGTAGCGACCCCTCGGCAGGAAGCCCAGGTCCAGCTCGCCGCTCACCGGCAGGGGCAGCTCGGCCACCTTCACGCCCAGCAGGTTGAAGATGCCCACCTGCGTGTCG